>MAAC01011244.1_pt1 | contig 129017 bp, 103 predicted proteins | sample 1115981 | NCBI WGS metagenome assembly MAAC01 (sample SAMN04961126, study PRJNA320927) | seawater metagenome | isolation source: sample BD02T64 sea water enriched with oil for 64 days | place: USA:Gulf of Mexico | collected 2013-07-27
TGTCTGGATCAATGGAGTTACCTATACATCAAGTAATAGCACTGATACCGATACCTTAACTAATGTCATGGGTTGTGACAGTGTGATAACCCTAAATCTTACGATAAATAATAGTTCGACTGGCATAGATATTATTACGGCTTGTGACAGTTATGTCTGGATCAATGGAGTTACCTATACATCAAGTAATAGCGCTGATACCGATACCTTAACCAATGTCATGGGTTGTGACAGTGTGATAACCCTAAATCTTACGATAAATAATAGTTCGACTGGGATAGATACTATTGCTGCTTGTGATAGTTATACCTGGATCAATGGAGTTACCTATACATCAAGTAATAGCACTGATATTGATACTTTAGTTAATACAGCTGGTTGTGATAGTGTTGTTACCCTATTCTTAACAATAGATACTATGCCAGAGGTTAGTGTGACTATTGTAGGGAATGTATTATCAACAAGTATTAGTGGTGCTTCCTATCAATGGTTAGATTGTAATAATGGTCATGCTATTATAGGGGCTAATGCTCAGAGTTTTATACCAGATTCTTCCGGAAATTATGCAGTTCAGGTAAGCTTGAAAAGCTGTACAGACACTTCGGATTGCGCTAGTATTACTTATGTAGAAAACTTTGAGCAAGTACAACAGAAAAGTAAAGAATATAGCGGTTCAGCAAATTTACATGGGACATTTTATATTGAATTTGGTAGTAAAAAAGAATCTGTTGACTATATCGTAGTAGACAATTTTGGAGTGATAGTATTGACCGTTTCTTTACAAGACAAAGAATTTACAATAGTAGATTTATCTGGATATACTCCTGGAATCTACTACCTGATCGTTACCGTCAATGGATTAGAGCATAAGGTCAAACTTGAAGCCTTTGATTTAGGAACCAATTAATTGATTTTAATACTACAGAACCGATAAAAAAGTATGGGTGCTGATCTTAATATATAGGACCAATTAAGTCAAAAACGAAATCTAAACATAGATTTCGTTTTTTTGTGGTCAAAGAATCATCATCAAATGTGGCGGTAATTACTGACTTAAGTATTTAATAGAATATTTATGTTAGTTAAAATAAATGGATATGCATAGAGACTTTTCCTCACTAGGAGTAGTTTGCAACTACACCTTACATCCATCAGGGGTTGCAATCCGATCTTTTCAAAAGATTGAAATAGATAAAGTTAAACGAGGGTGTCTAGCGTCTGATAGGAAAAAATAGTTTTTTTTATGTTGTGATTAGATACTTATATAAAGTAATACGATAAACTCTAAGCTTATGAAAATAATATTCTCTTGCTTGTTAGCAACCGTAGCTATTTTAATAGTAAAGGCTCAAAACGATATAGATTTAAATGCATTACCTCCTGTTGCCGATTTAATGGTGCAGGTGTCGAACCCGGCTGCTGATACCATTATTCTTTGTTCTAATGGGGGGCCTAATTCTGATCTGGAAACTACATATTTTTCATTTTATCATGGAATTTCAACTTTTTCCACAGTATATGTACGACAATATCAGCAGTACAATACAAGTATTATGGATAGTTCTGAAATTACATTGAACGAAGCTATTATATACGATGATACAACGGTAGCTATTTTAAGAAAAGTAGTTAATCATTTTAATGGATTGGGAAAAATAGTCGTTGTCACAGGGCATTCATTTGGAGCATTTGTAATAGCGGAATATTTGGATGATTATAGCAATGCAGATCTTCATAAGGTTATTCCAATGGCGGGGAGATTGAACATGAACGATACAATTTGGAATGCGTTTTCTACAGGACACTTGGGAGGTTTTCAAGCGGATGGAGTAACGCCATTTATAGAGAACGCACTGTCTCCTTCATCAATGTGGGCTGGAATGAAATTAATGGCCGGGTTTGGATACAACAAACACATTGATTCATTGGTCGGGCTAGATTTGATGAATCTTATGTATCTGTATGGCACCAATGATGAGGCCGTAGGAAGTCTCGTAAATGAAGAGGTTAGTTTCCTAACAGATGCCAATGCAACAGTTGTAAGCGTTCCCAGTGGTGGTCATGGCTCAATGTTTACAGCGATGTATATGAATCAGGCATTAAATTTTATAAGGAGTCCACAAGGTAATGTTGGTATTTTAGAGAATGGAGGGGAACTTACGTCGGTTAAAATGTATCCAACGGTTACCGACGATTATATAAACATAAATACTACGGAACAAGGGTTCTTGCAGATTTTTAGTTTGATAGGGCAGTCGGTTAAATATCAAAATAACTTCCAACCAGGCTCGCATCAAATAGACTTGAGCGAATTTGGTTCAGGAATGTATTTTGTGTCCTATTTTACAGATACACATGAAAAGTATAGTCAAAAAATTATTGTTAGATAATGATACAGAGATTTAATTTATGTTATCTCTAGTTAGGTCAATTGTAGTAAATTTCCCCCGCTACCGCCAGTTTCTCAACTGGTGGTTTAGTTGTATTCTTGATCAGATTATCATCTGAAACAAAAAACAAGACACAAAAAAGCCGCTACTTACGTAACGGCTTCTCTGGGCTCCCCCTCGTGGACGAATCTCGTACCACTTATCCGGAAATTCGCACTCTAATCAACTTTGTTAAGAAACAATTTTCAGATCTGATTGAAATACCATTTTAAGAAATAGAATTATCACCCATCCGAGTTACTTGGAAAAATTCTGATGAATAGTTAAAATGCCAAGCTTGTTTTTTTCATTTTTTCTACAAGAACTGGGTCACGGTAGTTATAGGCTTCTACGATTGCTAGTATGTCATCTAAATTATAGACATTTATTCGTAATTTTTCAATGATATTAGGACAATCTTCAAAAGTATAGAACATTTGTTTCTAAAATGGGTGTCCTGCATTTCAGGATTTATAAATAATTATTTTTTTTGAGGTGTATTGTTAATATCAATACTTATAGCCTGTAACAAAAATTGTATACCTATAATAATAGGCAGTGCAACCAACATAATTGTTCCAGCGCTGTTATATGTGTTCTCCATATAGCCAGCAATCCAGCGGTATAATCCAAAAGTAAAACCAAATAATAGTAAGGGAATCCCCACTAGTAAATAGATGGAAGCCATATTAAAGTCGTATATATAGTATTTATAAAACAACCTTTTTACAAGACCTTTTACAATTTTAAAAGGGAAACTTATAAAACTGTAACTAACGCTGAGATTACTTATTTCATCTTGGTATATTGCAGATATTGGAACATCTTTCACCACCTGGTTATGTAAATTTAGCTGTATGAGTATATCGGTTTCAAAAAAGTATCTTTTTTCGATATTTTTTAAATTAAGCTGTTGAAGTGTTTTTAAGCTAATAGCGCAGAATCCATTTGTTGGATCCATTATATTCCAATAGCCCGAAGCAAACTTATTGATAAATGATAAAGCACTGTTGCCGATTAATCTTATCCCTGGCATATTTTTAAGGGCATTGAAATCGTGAAATCTATTTCCTTTTGTATAATCTGCTTTCTTGTTTAATATAGGTTCAATTAGTGTATCAATGTCATTCGGATCCATTTGTCCATCACCATCTAATTTTATAGTTATATCAGCACTTAACTCCAAGGCCTTTTTATAGCCAGTCATGACGGCGCCCCCAACTCCTTGATTCTTTTCATGAAATAATACTATGGTATTTGAAAGCCCCAATGATTCTGCAAATTTTCCTGAATTTTGAGGACAGGCATCGTCCACTACTATAATGTGATCAACAAATTCGGGAATAGTTAGTAATACATTTTCCAGTTGATTGATAACTTTATAACAGGGAATAACAACGGCTATTTTATTATTATTCATATGGGTTTCTACTTATTTTCCAAATTTGGTAATCCGGAGTTTTTAATGCAATTGGTTCAAAATGTTTTGATTTTGTGTTATGTATAAACAATTTTACAACCGTTGTATTGGCCATTTCCTGTGACATGGCGGCACCATAATTGATTGCTTTGTTCCATTCGAATACAAAACGTTTATCTTTTCCATTTATCAATCTTTTTTTGGAGTATTCCTGTTTTTTAGTTTGATTTTCATCGCAGGTCCGAATGTGTTGAAAAGATTGTTTTGCCCCATTTGGTAAATTGGCTATTCCGTTGTCTGGGTTTATTTTGATTTCATTGTTTTGTATCAGCCCTCCTTTCTCTGTTAGATTATGAAATTGAAGATATAATGGTAACCCCATTGTTTCACCTGTTTTCAAGTCCATATTACCCTGTTTAAACCAAAATACCGTTTGAAGCATTTTTTGATGCAGCAATAGATAAATATCTTCGGTGAGATTGGGATATAAAAAGGAAATCCATTCTCCAGATTTGGTTAAATTTTCTGTTGTAGGAAGTTGTTGGTTTTGTAGTTTTATATCTAATTGCTTTTTTGCTTCAGTAGGGGAGAATGCTAGTATTTCTTTTAGGAAAACAAAGGCATCTGCTTCACTGCTAAATGCTGTGTATATTTTTTGCATTCCGCTTATTCCTTCCTTATTGTAAAAACGAATGAAATTTGCAGATACAGTCGGATTATCAGTTGCCAGTGGGAAGCATAAGTAGTAAAAATGCTCTCCATCCTTGCTGAATTCTCCATCTGCATAGGTTCCTCTATCCAAATAGTAGTGAATTTGATAGCCTAAATCCCAATTTGTCCAGATATTACTCTTTGCAGGTGTGTGTGTGTTAAGGGTGTTTAAGAGGTGGCGATTCTCAAGAGCAGCCGTTTTATTCAGTTTATTTGTAATAGAATGATAATTGCTATAGATGCCTAATGCAGCAATTAAAATTGTTAGGGTATAGGTTATTCCTGGTTTTATTTTGTTTTTGTAATCGAATAGTAATTGTATAACAAAACCAATTCCCAGAGCGAGTATAGGTGCAGAGAATATCATAAAACGGTTACCGGATACAAAAGGTAATAGAGCCAATAATAATGGTACGGTAATAAAGAGTCCTTTATATTTTTGTTTCCAAAAAAGGATTATCAACCCGATAGACATTAGCATCAGGATAAACTGATTTCCAACTGTTTTTTCAGTGAAATAATTTAAATCTACGGGTATCAATTCCGTAACCTCGGCGTTAATTGGAAAAACTTCCTGTTTTTGATTGAAAATAATTTGAATATAGGACTGTATTTCATCTCTCAATAAATAGAGGCTGACCACGGAAAGAGTTATTAGGATGCCGTATGATATGATAGGCATTTTTGCTTTCTGGAAGAATAGAATGGCCACTGTCAATGGTATTATGGCGGATAAAATGGCCACACTTCCAGCTGTATTCCACCAAATAAAGTATAAAAAAGTATTTAAGATTCCTAGTGTTAAAAATAGGTATCGTCTATTGTTTTTTATTAGAGCAAAACGAAGAAACAAATAGCTGTTTAGAAGTAAAAAAACTACATTGAGACAATCGGTATCAAATACGCCAATGCGCGTTCGAATCGTATAGGTTAATGAGATAATAGCAAAAAGAGCAGCTGTTAGACTTGCTACCCTGTTTAGGTTAAGTGTTCGTCCAAATAAAAATACAACAGGAGCTAATAAAGAAGATAAGAATATAGGTAAAAATATGGCTAGTATTGATAATGGAATAGCTGTTATTTTATGTATACCAACGGTAAGAGAAGACAATAAAGGAGGAATGGCTGGTTGTTTTACACCATTTGGAATTCGTCTTTTTTCATCGAGCTCATCATAATTTCCTTGATTCAAACTTTTACAAATTTGCAAATAATAATAGCTATCAAAATTTGCCATTTGATATTCATTCTGATACTGAAAAAATATTTTATTTTTTTGCCAGTCTGGAAAGTCTTCATAACGCAAGAAAACAGCAAAAAGGGTAATAGCAAATAACGTGAAACCAGTTACTATACATTGATAAGTTTTATCCTTTTGCCTAAGGAGTTGACTAGATTTCCTGAAAATCTTTCTCGTGTTGGATTTATTCATAAACTAGATTCAATAAGTTGATGTGATTAGAGGAAAAATTGCATAATATTCTCTCTACTCAAAATAATTTTGAATCCGTTGTTAATACTATTGTTCCATAACTCTACACATTAAATTATAAAGGCTCTGATCAAAGAACCAATAGTGTTAAAATTGGTAAAGATATAGTGAACTGTGTTACTTGGTAGAGTTTCTAATTTTAGAACAAATACCGTTTGTTTAGTTTTAAGTTCGCTTAAATATGTTTTTTTCTTGTTTAAGCGAAAGAAGTTGTCGTTTTTCAGTTTTTTATTTCCAATCGAAGAGTATCTAATTAGGAGGAATAAATACTAAAATAATTAACTCAGAATGGTTTTCTCTAATAGTGTTCCTTATAAATGAAGTATCGTAATTACGTTTACTGTTTATTTTCGAGGCTTTCAAGGTAAGCTTTGGCTAATTCAATATTTGGGTGTTTACTTTGATAATACCTATATAAGGAAAAAGTCTTCCCTATTCCAAAGGTCAAACATTTGTTTTGACTATAGAAATAGTTCAATATTTGTTCTATTTCATCTGCATTATTTACATGCTCATGTTTCATAAGAGCGCCATAGTCTAAGTTATATTTCAATTTAAATTCTAATCCGGTAGTTAGTTGCCAACCTAGTTTCCATAAGAAGGACCCTTCATTTGGAATACTTGTTCTCAGACTGCCTCCCTGCTCTAATAAAATACAAGATTTCGCTACAACCTTAGGTAAATCTGTGATATGTTCAAATGTTGCAATGGAAGTGATTCTATCGTATTTTTGTGATAAGTCAATTTCATCAATATCCTTGTATATGTTGTTTATTTTACTGAGCAATTTTGAATCTGAATACAATTCAGTGAAGGGTTCAATGATATCATAATGGTCTGATTCTTCATAAGCTAACTGGTTTAAAGTACCTGCACCTATCTCTAATGTTTTTTTATTGTGAATATTTCTTACATCGGACGCAATTACCCTATGAAGCCATGCCTCCATTTTCTGAGCCATGCCGGAAGCTTTTGTTTTTCCCTCACGGTTCATTTTATAATGTTTTTTGTAAATGGATAAAATGGATTTTGGTAGTTTAGGTCTGCTTTTTGGATAATTGTCAAACATGCTTTGAGTTTTAAAATTCGGATATATTATTGTTTAATGGTAAGTAGATTATAGCTCCCCCTCAAGGACTCGAACTAACAGTCAGATGCTCTAACCAACTTAGCTAAGAAGGAATGCTCTGGGTTTTATAAAAAATTGATCTACCTCCACCATTAATCGTCCCATCTGGTATATTGTATTGTTTGAGAATTATTATTATGGTATTTATTCCAAAGTGTTTTTACGCCCGATCATGAGTGATTTTCTTAAATATATCAATGCCAATAAAGATCGTTGGAAGACATAATTATCAGAGACATCGTTGGACGATACTCTTTCTGCGGTTTGAAAAATGCTCATAAATGTTAAATTTTAAAACTGAAAAAAATATCCAGGCTATAGCAACCGCTTTTTATGTCTAAGAAATTGTCAATAAAAACAGTCAACTTGCTGAATGGATAAAAGATAATGACTGGAAGAGTGGAAGAATTAGATTATCGCCTTTGTGAATGTTTTCCTTGTTGAGGTGAGGATTATTGTCGTAGAAGAATATTCTGTGCTAGGTCAATAATTAGTTTCGTTGGTTATACTAATCAAATTGGTAGTTAAGATATTGGTACTCAATTGAGTCGATGGATGGCCGCTGAGGCAGGTTGATTCAACCAAAAGAACTTGTTGATGTGGATTTATTCTTGCGACGAAATTTTTAAAAGGGCTATTTATCCAAAAGTATCCCCGCTGCCGCCAGTTTCTCAACTGGTGGTTTAGTAGTATTCCCTACCAGATTATCGTAAAAACCAAAAAACCAAGACACAAAAAAAGCCGCTACTTGCGTAACGGCTTCTCTGGGCTCCCCCTCAAGGACTCGAACCTTGGACCCTCTGATTAACAGTCAGATGCTCTAACCAACTGAGCTAAGGAGGAATCTAAAGCGATGCAAATCTAAGGAAAAAAGCTTTTTCGAAACAAGTAAAAATTGAAAAAAAACAGAATATTTTTTCAGTGATTTTCTATCTGGTTGAAAATGACCATTTATGGCGGGTTCATTATAACTACGGTTAATTTGGTAAATTAGAAATAGACGTAATATTCCTATCTTGCAGGCTATCGGGCTTTATTTTTGTCGAGGATAAATAGCATTATATGGCATCACAGTTGCAACGAATCAAAGAATTGATATCCGCTTATGAGGATTTTCTGGAGACTCATCCGGAAGATGATTCTGTGGATGGATTTTTGGATTGGTCAAAAGGAGCTGTAGCCACTGATCAAGAAGCTTTTGTGCAGGTTGGGGAATATTTGGACCATGTTCGCAATCAAAACAGACAGCTATTAACGCTTAAGCGCGCTCTAAAGCCATTTGTTCAAGCTTCGCCTTTCAGTGGCTTAGACGATTATTATTTATTGCTGGAAGTCCAGGAAAAGCCCGGCTTATTGAAAAAGGATCTGATTGCTTCGGTAGGTTTGGAATATTCCACTGGTGTTGAGGTAGTAGCAAGGCTTAAAAAGAGAGCCTTACTCCGGGAGTCTTTTGCTCCGGGAGATAAGCGATCTAGATTGGTAGAGTTAACCGCCAAAGGAGCTTCGGCGGTAACTGATTTTACCAAGTCTTATGAAGAAATTGCAAGCAGCATCTTTCTTCAGTAGGTCTATCTTATTTCTTTTTGGAAACGATATATTCCGCAAATTCTAAATCTTCCGGGCTGGTAATTTTAAAGTTCAATTCATTCCCCTTAAACAAATTGATTTTTTCACCCATTTTTTCCACTACGGAAGCATCATCGGTAAAACTCTCTGAATATTCCTGTTTATAGGCGTTTAGCAAGGTGTTGGCGTCAAAGATTTGTGGAGTCTGAACATGGAGGATTGTATTTCTATCCACCGATTTAGAGTAGCTTTCTGTTGGTTGAAATACACGAATGGAATCCTTGGATGGAATTACAGGTATGGCAGCATGTCCTCCATTGATTGAGTCAAATCCTCTACGGATAAGATCGCTAGAGATAAAAGGTCTAACGCCATCATGAACTGCAATTTTTTCACACCTTGGGGATACTGCATTCAGTGCGTTTTTTACAGAGTAGAATCGTTCCGATCCTCCTTTTACCACCTCGACTTTATTTGCGTAAGGCCAGGATTCAGTTAGTTCCTTCCAGTAGTCCATTTGATTCTCCGGCAATGCCAAGATAATCTGCATGTCGGGGTCAAAATGAATAAAACTCTCAATTGTTCTCAATAGGATCGCCTTTCCGCCAATCTCCAAAAATTGTTTTGGCGTACTGGTTCCCATTCTCTGTCCGCTACCTCCAGCGACAACTATTACAGTTCTTTTGTTCATTATTCCCTTGTATTAAATTATACGTGCAATTTTTAGCAATTAGATTTTGGGTAATGATTGTTCTTCACTCTTCATCAGGCGCATGATTTCGTCTATATCCATGCCTTTTTTATTGTTGTTGTATAAGATCTCCACTCTTAGGGCTTTTAATCCTGAGATACCTTGTAGGTCTTCTAACTCCAAGTTCTCAATATTTTCTCCCAAATAATTTAGAGATTGTAGATATTGAATATATTTTGAATACTCCTTAGCATCTTTATCTTGTGAATAGACAATAGTCATTTTTCCAGGTTGTGTGATGCGTTCCTTTGTGTTTTTAATGAAGGCTTTGTCTATTCTTTTCTTCAAAATCTCATAACGAATATTATAAGCCCCATCTACATCAAACTGCTTTTCATCCATCCGGAATTTGATCGCTAAGTCATTGCTGTGTACCAGGATAAGTGAAGCTATACTTAATGGGTAGCTCATTTGTTTTTTCAGACTGAAAGCGATGTTCTCCAATTGGCACATCAATTGAAGCTGCCACAAACGTAAATTGTATAGGTAAAGTGGTTCAAAAGTTCGATTTTTCACCAATGATTGACCAATGTACATGTTGAATTCAATACCATCAGTTTTAAAACGCTCAAAATAATGTGGAAACATTAGTTGTGCAGCCTCTTGCTCTTGGTCTATATATAGTGCCATTTTTTCATTCAAAAGCGTGACACTATCCTCATAGTTCTTTCTTTTGTCATATACCACTTCAAGATTTTCATCTATCTGCAGCATATACGATTCTACAACTTTTTCCAGCTTTGGATTTATCTCGCTGATATGTTGAAAAATTGGGTAGACATCTTTTTTAAAGAATTCAGTAATACCTATTTCATCTCCAGTTCTTAGTCCCTTCTTGATCTCTTTAACGTACGTTTCTATACGAAAGGCCAGTTCGCTATATATGGGAAGGCTTTCATGAAACAGGGCCTCATTCATCACTTTTTTTGCCTCAGACAACTGATGGGTTAAATCTGCTTGAATAGCACTATTTCTAGCGGCAGATGATCCTTTAATATCACATTGTCCATAGAGCGGGTAGACCTTCTTGAAAATGATATCATCCAGTTTTTGAATATCCTGTTTTGTAGATTTCTGGTAAACGTATTTTTCCACGGCATCGTAAAAACGCCATTTCACACTAGGGTGAATTGCCGTATAGTTTTCCTGAATAATGGATTCCATCTGAGTGGCATGTTCCTTAAATGCTCGTTGAATAGCCACGGTAAATACAGGGATGATATCTTTTAATTTAATCGCATTAAGTGAATTGAGGTCATATTTGTTAAAGGAAACCAATTCCAGAATACCCATATACTTATCGTCGATATCAATGGGCGCTAGGATAAAACTTTCTATTTTTTTCTTTTTTAAGGTATGATATAGCGGGTTATAATTGGTTGTCTCACCATAGCGTTCTATGTCTGATACAGCTAGGAAATTATTCTCATTAAGAAGGTTCTTGTTGAATCCTTCGCACATCATGTTTTCACAATGAAGATGGTCTTCATGTGATAAGATGAAGCTTTTACCTTTTTTGTATTGCGGGGCTTCCAATTTTTTTTCAATAAGGTCAAATTTCGAAAAACCAAATTGTAAATTGGGTAGTCCAAATAGTTCACCTAATTTTTGTTCTATTTTGAAATGAATGTCTTCGCCTTGAGATAACAGTACCTCTTTCATAGAAGATATTACTTCGTCAACAGTAACGTCGAAAAGGTTCATGATACCAAACCCTTTTAGGATATAGCTATTAGGTGGGAATTTTTCTTTCCATAAATCTATCTTGTTTTCTTGGTCGAAATTGTCGATCAACATTCGAATATCTTCCTCCGTTATTTCAGGAGCAGTATCGGTTTTTTCAATGGAAAAGAAATCGCTATTGAACATCACGCGGTAGTGATGAGTTAGTCCTGTTTTGATATTTGGTATATCGAAAAAGAAAGGGCGCCTGAAATCTATTTTGATATCATAGTAAAAGGCCAAAATGAATGTACATGCATGGACATAGAGACTAGATTCGTCTATGTTTCGGATTTTCATGGAATAATTTTCACCTGCATTTTCCAATATTCTTTCAAAGCGTTTGGAAAACTTAAAAGTGGTAAAATTAAAAGGGACACTGATCGCTTTTATTTCATTCTCCTGTAGAGCTTCCGGAAAGATGAAGTCTAGTAAATAATCTATCTCCTCTCCAAGGTCTTCCAGTTTTTTAAGGTCTGTAAATCCTTCTCTGAAGTTAGGGGCATTTGCAAACTTATCTAGTAATTCCTGTGCTGAATGTTGAACTGGGCTATTGGAATTGTTAGCTTGTTTTTCAATATGTTTGAAAACGCTGTCAAAATTTATGTTTAATTCAAAGGGTAACTCTGAATGATGTACACTAGAGGGGATTATTTTCATGTTTCCTTTATTGAATTTGATCTTTCTAAATTTAGAAAGTATTCTTTGCACTCCCATTAAGGTACAAAATTTATTTTGATGGGAGAATATTGTGTCTAGCTATAAAAGTAATCAATATATCCTCTGACTGTACTTGTAACGAATTCATATTGTTAAAAATTGATAAAGAATCTGCATAAAAATTTATATTTGTCAAGCCTTTAAATATTAATCTCAGATGTCGGAGAAGCAATTAGCAATTATTGTCCCCTGTTATAATGAATCGAAAAGATTGGCTCAAGAAGTATTTTACAACTTCGTTGAGGAAAATCCTTTGGTTCATATTTTTTTCGCGAATGACGGTAGTTCGGATGATACAAAGCTGGAGTTGGAACGATTGAGCGGACAACATGAGCAATTACATCTAATTGATTTTCTAGAGAATCAGGGAAAAGGAGAAGTGATCAGACAATCTGCTGTTTACATCATGAGTAAGGAAGGTGTCTCTTTTGAATGGATCGGTTTTTTGGATGCCGATTTGGCGACTCCTTTGGAAGAGATGCTTCGGTTGTTAGAATTTCAAAAGCCGGAATCACAGTTGATCATGGGAACGCGCTTTGCGCATATGGGGTCTGAGATTCAGCGAAAATGGTACCGACATTATCCTGGAAGAGTGATCGCCACCTTTATCAGTATTATTTTAGGATTGGAGATTTATGACACGCAATGTGGTGCTAAATGGATGAGACCATCACTCATAGAACAAGATTTTGAATCCCCTTTTATCACCCCTTGGCTATTTGACGTAGAGATGATAAAAAGAATAGTGAAAAGAGAAGGCATACCCGCTGCAAAGAAATGTATGCAGGAAATCCCTTTAAATACTTGGATAGAAATGGGAGATTCAAAGATTACCTTATTGGACTTTATGAAGACCCCAATAGACCTGCTTAGGATCTATTTACACTACCGTTAGAAAATATTTTCTTCGCTGTGATATTGCTTGCAAAGGTCACGAATAGTACTACGGAAATAGAGCTTAAAGGCATTAAAATGGCCGAAATTAGAGGAGATAATTTCCCTGCTACTGCAAAACTCAATCCAACAATATTATAGGCAAAGGAAAAGGCAAAGCTCCAATAAATGATGGTTTTAGTTTTTCTAGTGTACAGTAAAAACTGATCCAATAGATTCAATTGTTCAGCTTGTAAAATGACATCACAGGCAGGAGAGAAGCTGTTGACATTTTCACTTATACTTAAACCAACTTCACTTTGTTGAAGAGCTCCGGCATCATTTAGCCCATCCCCAATCATTAAGACCTTATTCCCTTCTTGGGTTTGTAGTTGTTGAACAAACTCCAATTTGTCATGTGGGCTGGCATTGAAGACCATGGGTGTTTTTGATCCGAATATTTCATCTAAACGTACTTTTTCACCTGTATTGTCTCCAGAAAGTAAGGATAACTGATAGTCATTTTTTAGAAGATCAATCAAATTTTGGATACCCGATCGGTATTGGTTTTTAATTAAGAAATAACCCTTTACCTCATCATTAACCGACCAATATAATCTTGTTTGTTGATCGGTATTCATGGGTAGTCCAACATATGGGGCAACACCTATTTTATACAATCGGTCCTCCACTAATGCTTGTGCTCCTATATTGGTTTGCTCCTCAAAACCGCTGATGTTCGATTTTCCACCTTTTGGAAGTGCATCGTACAGCATTCTACTTATGGGGTGGTTGGATTGTTGGCTTAGGTTTTTTAATCCATTGATATGCTCCTCATTGATATTTGAATGACTAAGATCTACATCAGAGCTATTTGAAATGGTAAGGGTTCCTGTTTTATCGAAGATGATATTGTTTACCTCGCTCATCCTTTCAAGGCTCATAGCATCTTTAATGAAGAATCCTTTTGAAGCAAGGATTCTAAGCGCATTACCGTGCGTGAAAGGAGCAGCAAGCGCTAAGGCGCATGGGCAGGCTACAATCAGTACTGCAGCAAATACTTGTATAGATATCTCCGGTCTGTAAAATTGCCAAAATACAAAAGCTAGTGTTGCGATAGAAACTATGGTAATGGTGAAGTGCTTACTGATTCTATCGGTAAAGCTTTTAATCTGTTTAGAGCTGTTTTTTTGAAAGCTATCATGGCTCCATAATTTGGTCAGATAACTTTGATCTGTTTTTCGGATAACTTCCAATTCAATGGCTGCTCCTTTTTGTTTCCCACCTGCAAAGATCTTATCACCTTCAGCATAATCTATCAGACGTGATTCTCCCGTTACAAAACTATTATCGACAAGGCCTTCTCCCTTTATCAGGACACTGTCTGCAGGTATTAGCTCTTCATTTCTTATAAGGATTTTGTCGCCCTTCTCCAGTTCTTTAAGAGGGATGTTTTCTTCTTGATCACCATTAATTCGCGTAATGGATATTGGGAAATAGGATTTGTAGTCACGTTCAAAGGAAAGGAAATGGTAGGTTTTATCCTGGAACATTTTCCCTAACAGTAGGAAAAACACCAAGGCAGTTAAGCTGTCAAAATAGCCGGGTTCACCCATCAATAAGACATCTCGCCAGCTGCTTAGAAAAAGGACAGTCAATCCCAATGCTATAGGGACGTCCATATTGAAATAATTGCTTCGGATACCTTTCCAGGCGGACTTAAAATAGTCCGACCCACTATAAAGCAATACCGGTAATGAAAATAACCCTCCAATAAGTCCAAAGAACTCTCTTAATCCTTCGTGTTCCCAGGAGTTGGTGAAATAGTCCGGGAATGAGATAAACATAGTATTCCCCCAGAAGAAACCAGCAACAGCTAGTTTATATAATTTATGTTTTGAAGATTGTTCCGTGCTGGAATCCTGATCGTCTAAACTGATATAAGGGGCATAGCCCAACCTATCGAGCAATACGGCAAGATCGTATAGGGGTAATTCCTCATGCTTAAACTGGATCAAAGCTTTTTTCTTTGGGAAGTTCACACGTGCCCAATCAATATGTTCATTGAGTAGGTTGAGGTTTTCCAGCAGCCAAATACATGAGCTACAATGAATACTAGGAATGTAAAATTCAATTTGAGTGTAGACATCATCCTTGAATTGGATAAGATCTTCCTCAATGGAAGCATTCTGTAAGAATTTAAAATTATTCTTTCCAGAAAAATTGGCTTTCACCCCAGGACGGTCCTCCAGGTCGTAAAAACCACTTAAAGGACTATTGTTGAGAATGGTGTATACCGACACGCATCCGTTGCAACAGAAATTATAGCCTTCTTTTGGTATAATTTCTTCACAGTCTGATCCACAGTGATGACATTTCATTTTATGCAAGCTTTCAGAGCGCAAGATCATCATTTATCCTAGATTAAAAAATGATAAAGGTCAGACTTGTAAGATGCTAAATGGTTTAAAATGAGTAATTTTGCTCAAAAGCTCGTTTATTCTGGGAATTATTTGGGTATAAAGCAGAGAGTATAACCAAAATTTATACTTATTTTGTAACTTGGAATAAGCTAAAACAACAGTTATATCGTGAAGAAGAAATTTGAAATGCCATCTTGTTCAAATTGTGAGCACCGGTCTAAATCTATCTTTTCTCAACTTAAACCAGATGAATTAGATAATCTTGATGATTCTAAAGGATGTAATGTCTTTAAGAAAGGTCAGATTCTTTTCCAAGAGGGAAACAGAATGTCTGGAATATTCTGTATTTTCAAAGGTAAGTTGAAAATGTATAAAACAGGCCCGGAAGGAAAGGAGCAAATCATTCGATTCGCAAAGGAAGGAGATATCATTGGATATCGTGCTGCACTTAGTGATGAGCCACTTTCTGTTTCTGCTGCGTCCTTAGAGGAGACTTCAGCTTGTTTCATCCCTAAAAGAGTATTATTTGAAGCCTTGGCATCAAATCAGAAGTTCTCTTTTAAGATGATGGAAATGGCCTGCCATGAGATTGGTGAAGCCAATAAAATTATAACGAATCTTGCTCAAAAATCTGTTCGTGAACGTCTGGCGGAGGTCTTGTTGATTTTATTCAACACTTTTGGAGAAGATGCAGATGGAAATCTGGATGTGAAGTTGACGAGAGAAGAAATTTCAAGTGTCGTAGGAACTGCTACAGAATCCGTGATTAGATTATTGTCCGAATTTAAAAAGGATGAACTAATTGAATTAACGGGTAAGAAAATACATATACTAAAGCCTCGAAGGCTTGCTGAAATTGGTAATGTTTACGATTAAGTAGTATTACCTTCTTACATCATATATCGCAAGGCCGTTGAATTCTCCAATGGTCTTGGTGGTGTACTTCTTTAGGAAAGGTCGCTCTTCTAATGCGGCTTCGTTCAAAATTACCATATAAGAGAATCCTTTTCCAAATAATTCCTGCAGCATGTCATCCTTGTGGCTATGCATCAACAAGTCTGTCCAACCTTTCTGATCAATTCGGTATAGTGCTGTGTTGGGTGTAGGATCTCCCACAATCAAAAAGCGATCTTCCCGACTTATACCTAGTGATTTTAAGTAAGGTTTTATGCCGTCCATTTTTTGATAGATTCGCATATCGTTTACCCATCCGGTATAACGTTCTTGAAGTATTTCATTTCCATATTCGATATTATAGTAAGCGAATACTGTCAATAGTATTTTAATGAGCCATGATGGTGCAAATCGTATTTTTTTCTTGTGGAATAAGTCCACAAGTGCAACCATCAAAAGTACTGGGAAGATATACAGATTGATGGTATAATAATCATGGTTCATTAGGTTCAAAAAGAATAAATATCCGAATACAATGGTTCCAATTAGTAAAGATCCCATCATATAATTCCAAAATGCCTTCATTCTTCTAACATTCCATAAGAATATCAGGATAAGTAGTATGAAAAACACATAGGTGTCCGGATAGAAATAATCAGGTCCCCATTTGTTTATAATCTTATCCCAGACATTTGCAATGGTCTCTTCATCCAAGCTATTATAGGGCCAAGTGTGCGTAGAAAAGTAAGGTGTCCTGTGTAATGCATTGTAAGCTATCGCCCACTTGTACCAACCTAAATTTACAATTAGTACAGCCAAGAATGCAAGAGATGCCTTGATCGGATGATGAAAAAATTTCCACTTGCTGATGGGGAATAGACTTAGAATGGCTAATCCAAAAATAGGGATGAAGCTTAGTAGAGCGGTTATTTTAAGGAGTCCAGCCAGGCAAAAGAAAAAGGCTATCTTCCAAATATCATTCGTTCGTTTATGCAGGTCATAATTACTTATGTGGTACCAAGCGATAAGTACTAATCCTAATGCGGCAGTGTCTGGAAGGTAATTTGTAGCATAATATAGAATAACCGGACTAGCCGATAACATGATAGGGATGAATAATGCCCAAAATCGGTCTTTGTAGCGTTCGCGTAAGCCTTTGTAGAGATGAAATAAGCCTATTAGGAAGATTAAGACATGTAGCACCCTGATTATGTAGGTTTTTGGGCCAAACAGCTTGTAGAGGGCAGCAGAAGCGTAATAGACTATAGGGAATTCACCTACGCCATAACCACTGGTATTTACATCGGCACATTGGAAATGGGTTTCCGGTTTAAAGAATTCCATTCCATAGTGGTAGTAGTTTAAGGCAATTGAAGCACCGTCAGATTGCCTCCAATGGTGTATAGATTGTGGTTCTCGCTGTATATAATCCTCAAATTGAAAGTCAAAAATGATAAAGAAAATAACCAGTATATATAAAATAAATCCTGGTAAGTATGACTTTCTACGTTGCATGGTTAAGCTTTTTCTGGATTAGCTTGACTTGCTTCTGTGGATGCTTTTTGAGACAACGCCTGGAAGGCTACAGAAAGAGATTTGTTATACAAAATGAGTAATCCTACCCCAATGCTGATAGCGGAATCTGCTAGATTAAATACCGGACGGAAGAAAATAAAATAATCGCCGCCCCAAAATGGTATCCAATCAGGTATGAATCCTTTCCACATGGGAAAGTATAGCATATCCACGACACGCCCATATAATAATGGTGCATATCCTCCTTGTTCAGGGAGGAATGTGCTAACCTGTCCGTAACTTTCATTGAAGACTACACCATAGAACATACTGTCTATCATATTACCAATGGCACCCGCTAGAATAAGGGAGAAGGCAATATGAATAATCAGTTTCACCTTTTTCTTTATCATGTTACTGATGAAATAGAAAAGGTAGGCAATGGCTATAATTCTAAATATACTTAGAAATAATTTTCCGAAAAGCTCAATTCCGAAGGCCATTCCATTGTTTTCAATGAAGTGTATTCGGAACCAAGAGAATACTTCTATCTCTTGACCGATTTCCATGTTGGTTTTAATCCAAATCTTAGAAACCTGGTCAAGTAGAAGTACTATAAATATAATCCAAAAAGTCTTTTTCAATTTATCTTTTGCTTTGCATCTGTTTAGCCTCGATGCTCATCGTTGCATGAGGGACTAGTTTCAGACGCTCTTTTTGAATCAATTTTCCTGTAATACGGCAGATGCCATAGGTTCTGTTCTCGATACGGATCAATGCGTTCCTAAGATCGCGAATAAATTTTTCCTGACGAGTGATCAACATAGTGTTAGACTCTTTGGAAAGCGTTTCAGACCCTTCTTCAAACGCCTTAAAGGCTGAATAAGTGTCATCCGTTCCGTTGTCAGCTCCAATATTATTCCTTAAAACCTCGATATCTTTTTCTGCAGATTCAATTTTTTCTAAAATTAGCGCTCTGAACTCTTCTAATTCCTGGTCTGAATATCTCGCTACAATTTTGTCCATAATTTCATTCGTTTAATTAATGGCAATATACGTTTTTACCTCATCAAATTCAACGAGTGTCCCTCTTTCAGGGATTTCGTCGGTTAAAACGATATCTGTTGCCAAAGTTTCGCTTTTAATATATTCCCCTTTCAATTCAAGGGCTCTCATAATATGATCGTCTTTTACAATCTTCAAGGCGATAGTGTCCGTTAGGTCTAGTCCAGAATCTTTTCTTAGGTTTTGGATTCTGTTTACCAGCTCCCTTGCTATTCCTTCGTCAATCAGGTCTTCTGATAATTGAATGTCTAAAGCAACGGTTAAATCATCTTGACTCGCTACCAACCAACCGGGAATATCTTTAGAATTGATTTCGAAATCTTCTCTATCCAATTCCAGATTTTCACCGTTCACAACCATTTCATATTTACCTTCTGTTTCAATTTGAGAGATGGTATCTTGGTCGAATTGTGCTACAGCTGTGGCTATGCCTTTCATAAATTTACCATATTTAGGGCCTAAAGTCCTAAAGTTTGGCTTAATATTTTTTACTAAAATTCCTGAAGTATCCTCTAAGTATTCTAGTTCTTTGACGTTTACCTCTGATAAAATTAATTCTCGAAGGTCGTCTAAATGCAATTTGATTTGCTCATTTAACACAGGCACCATAATGCGTTGAAGTGGCTGTCTTACTTTGATTTTTTCCTTTTTTCTCAAAGATAAAACCAAAGAGCTCAATTTTTGTGCCAGTTGCATTTTAGACTCTAAGTCTTTGTCAATCTGACTGCTATCTACTTCTGGGAATAAGCTTAAGTGTACTGATTCTACGTTGTCTCTACCCGTAATAGCATTCAAATCGTTGAATAATTTATCGGTAAAGAATGGCGCAATTGGAGAAGCTAGCTGAGCTACCTTCAATAAACAGTTATATAAGGTTTGGTAGGCAGAAATTTTGTCTTGTGCATATTCACCTTTCCAGAAACGTCTTCTACATAGCCTTACGTACCAGTTGCTCATTTTATCATTTACAAAAGACTGGATAAGTCTTCCGGCCTTCGTTGGTTCATACGATTCATAGGCTTCTTCAACTTGAAGAATAAGCGTATTTAGTTCAGATAGGATCCAACGATCGATCTCTGGTCTTTTATTCCATGCTATATCATCCTCCGCATACGTGAAGCCATCTAGGTTGGCATATAAGGCAAAGAATGAATAGGTATTGTATAGGGTTCCAAAGAACTTTCTTTGAACTTCAGTAATTCCGTCCAAGTCAAACCTTAGGTTATCCCATGGTTGTGCATTGGTAACCATGTACCAACGAGTGGCGTCTGGTCCATAAGTGTCTAATGTCATGAAAGGATCAATAGTGTTTCCTTTACTCTTAGACATTTTATGACCACTTTTATCCAATACCAATCCGTTTGAGATAACGTTTTTATAGGCAATAGAGTCGAAACACATGGTTCCAATAGCATGCAAAGTATAGAACCAACCCCTGGTTTGATCTACACCCTCAGCAATAAAGTCTGCCGGGAATGCTTTATTGTTGTCTATTAGCTCTTTATTCTCAAATGGGTAATGTTGCTGTGCATAAGGCATAGAGCCTGAATCAAACCATACGTCAATAAGGTCAGATTCTCTTTTCATCGGTTTCCCCGATGGAGAAAGCAAGGTGATATCATCTACGAAGTGTTTGTGCAAGTCAAAAGAATCGTAATTCTCTTTACTCATATTTCCAACTTCGAAGTCCGTTAATGGGTTGTTTTCCATTAAGCCTGCTGCGATCGCTTTGTCACATTCCTCTTTTAATTGTTCTACTGATCCAATACACAGTTCTTCCTCTCCATCTATGGTTCTCCAAATAGGAATAGGAATACCCCAGAATCTAGAGCGAGAAAGGTTCCAGTCTGCAGCATCTTTCAGCCAGTTTCCAAATCTTCCTTCTCCGGTACTTTTTGGTTTCCAGTTGATGGTTTCGTTGAGCTCAGCCATACGCTCGCGTACACGTGTAGCACGGATGAACCAAGAATCCAATGGATAATAGATAACTGGTTTATGTGTTCTCCAACAGTGTGGATAGTTGTGTTCGTACTTTTCTACTTTGAATGCTTGACTCAGTCCTTTTAAGTGAATAGCGATCTCAACATCCAATGATTTGTCAGGCGCTTGACCAGCGTCGTAGTACTCGTTTTTAACGAATTTTCCACCCCATTCTCCCATCTGTGGGATATATCTCCCCTGTAGGTCAACGATTGGGCTTTGCTTGTCATCCCCAAGGTCTACCATCAATGCTGGTACACCATATTTTGCCGCTACACGAGCATCATCCGCACCAAATGTAGGTGCAATATGAACGATGCCGGTACCATCTTCTGTTGTTACGAAGTGGTCAGCAATGATTTTAAATGCATTTTCTACACCTTCAGCTGGTTGAACCAATGGGATAAGTTGCTCGTAAGACTGACCAACCAATTCTTCCCCTTTATAGTTTTTTGCTACAAAGTATGGGATCTTCTTATCACCGAAGCTATAAGCCGCTAATTCTTCTTGTGATTCAACAGCTTGATATTTTCCATTGAATTGACTAGCTAATAATGGCTTTGCCAAGATTACATTCATGGCTTGACCAGTGTACTGGTTGAATGATTTCACCATTACGTAGTCAATCTTAGCATTCACACAAAGTGCAGTATTGGCAGCTAAGGTCCATGGCGTAGTTGTCCAAGCCATGAAGAAGACTTCTTCTTCATGGAAGAAGTCTGGATTCGAAGCTCTAAACTGGGCAACTAGAGTGGTATCCTTTACAGGTTTATAACTTCCTTCTTGTCCTAATTCGTGAGAGCTCAATCCCGTTCCAGCAGCTGGAGAATAGGGTTGGATAGTATATCCTTTGTACATCAAATCTTTATTATAGATTTGAGAAAGCAACCACCAAACAGATTCAATGTATTTATTCTCGTAAGTAACATAAGGATCGCTCATGTCTACCCAGTACCCCATTTGCTCTGTTAGCATATTCCACTTGTCCGTGAAACGCAATACAGATTCTTTGCAGGCATTGTTATATTCAGTAACAGAGATCGTTTTCCCGATATCCTCCTTTTTTATACCAAGATTTTTTTCAACACCTAGTTCAATTGGAAGTCCATGTGTATCCCATCCGGCCTTACGGTTTACTCTAAATCCTTTTAATGTTTTGTATCGGCAGAAAATATCTTTGATACTTCTACCCATTACATGGTGGATTCCAGGCATTCCATTAGCTGAAGGAGGTCCTTCAAAAAATACGAATGGTTTGTTTTCATCACGGCTTTCAAGACTCTTTTTAAAGATGTCCTTTTCCTTCCAGGTCTTAAGAACTTCTTGCGTTAAATTAGGCAGATTAAGTCCTTTATATTCTTGATATTTTTTCTTCATTGTTGAGCTTGTCTTACAAGAGTTGCGAAAATAATAAATTATTGCTGAATTTGCGATATTATCTTCGTCAATCCCTTTGTTTCTAGATGACTATTGCAAGTTTTTGACTTTTAGAGGTGTATTCGCCCCGAATTGAGGTTTTTCACGAAATGAAAGCCTAAAATTTTAAAGCCTAAATTATAGTATAATTTGTGCGATTTGGTATTGCCGGTATAGGTATTTAACTCTAAGCATTCGTAGCCATTTTCTACTGCATAGTTGTCTAAAAATTGGAACAGCTGCTTACCGATTCCCTTGCCTTGAAGTTCTGTTTCCACATAAATATGATCGGGTTCCAACGATTTACCGCTATAATGTCTGGTCAAATGCCATAGTCCACAAATACCGACCATTTTATCTTCCATGAATATCCCAATGCATCGGTAATCTTGATGATTGGCCATGCTGAGAATTCGGTCCTTTAGAATCTCAGTTTCTGTATAGTCGTTTACCTTCCTCAGTAGAGGAAACATATTCGGCATCTCCTCTTTATCCAAAAATCGAAATTGTACTTGCATAACCGTATTGCTTTAAACAAAAAAAGCTACCCGAGGGTAGCTTTCAAAAATTAAACAAATCTTATCAGATAGTAATTTTTCTTTCCCTTCTGTACGATCAAGTATTTATCCTTAATCAAAATATCCTTTTGAATAATGAATTCATCCTGAACCTTAATTTTATTTATGCTAATCGCATTTCCTTTTAGAGATCTCCTGGCGTCTCCGTTGGAAGATGCAATATCCGTTTTGTCAGCTAAAAGCTCCACAATTGGAATTGATCCATTCAAGGCATCCATTGTCAATTCATATTGAGGCACTCCCTCAAATACTGCCAACAAACTATCCTCATCTATATGAACCAATTGATCTGCCGTATTTTTTCCAAATAAGATATGGGAAGCTTCTATGGCTTTGTCATAGGCTTCTCTTGAGTGTACACGTACTGTGATATCCTCAGCCAAGGCTTTTTGAAGAATACGCAAATGCGGCGCTTCATCGTGCTCTTTTTCAAGGGCTTCGATTTCTTCTTGACTCATTAATGTAAAGATACGGATGAATCGTTTAGCGTCAGTATCGTCGGTATTAATCCAGTATTGGTAGAATTTATACGGGCTGGTTCTCTTGGGATCCAACCATACATTTCCTCCTTCAGACTTACCGAATTTTGAACCATCAGCCTTGGTAAGAAGTGGAGTAGTTATAGCCCATGCTTCACCTCCGCCCATTCTTCTAATCAATTCTGTACCTGAAGTAATGTTACCCCATTGGTCAGAACCTCCTAATTGGATGATGCAGTTTTTTTCTTTGTATAGATGATAGAAATCGTATCCTTGAATCAATTGATAAGAGAACTCTGTAAATGAAATCCCTGTTTCAATTCTTTTCTTTACCGATTCCTTAGACATCATATAGTTTACAGTAAGGTGTTTTCCTACCTCACGTAAAAAGTCTAATACGTTGATATTTTTAAACCAGTCGTAATTGTTCACCAATTCAGCAGAATTGTCTCCACAATCGAAGTCTAAAAATTTTTCTAGTTGAGCCCTTTGTCCAGAAAGGTTTTGCTGTAGCACCTCTTCCGACAATAAGTTTCTTTCTGCTGATTTTCCACTAGGATCACCAATCATACCTGTAGCACCTCCTAACAGCGCGAAAGGTTTATGTCCGCAACGTTGAAAGTGTACCAATAGCATGATGGGTACCAGGTTCCCAATATGTAAAGAATCTGCAGTTGGATCGAAACCGATATAACCTGAAGAAACACCTTTCAAAAGTTGTTCTTCAGCTCCAGGCATGATGTCATGTATCAGGCCTCTCCATTCCAGTTCTTTAACGAAATTCTTCATGTTAAATCCTCTATTTTTGATTTTGACTTACAAATGTAATCGATTTGATTCATTTGAGGTTGAAATAGCCTTAGAAAATTATTAATTGACAGTTCTGTAATTAACTTTCTGCATTCAACTTTTATCTCTAAACTATTTTTCGCAAATTACTACACAAATTGATAGGTATGAATATTCTGGTCACAGGGGGAACAGGACTGGTTGGAGGTCATCTGTTGTACAATCTGACAAAATCAGGTAATAAGGTTCGAGCAATACGGCGAGATTCCAGCGATCTACGTCCCGTTCGAAATTTATTTAAAACATTGAATGCTTCCACAGAACAGTGGGAGGCTATTGAATGGGTGGAAGCAGATGTATTGGATTTAACTAAGTTGGACTCTGCCTTGAAAGGTATGGAATATGTATATCATTCAGCGGCCATGGTTTCGTTTTTGCCCAAAGATAAGTTTACCATGTATGAGGTAAATGTTAAAGGCACCGAAAATCTAGTCAATTTATGCTTGGAGCATAAGGTGAAAAAATTGGTTCATGTTAGTTCCATTGCAGCTATAGGAAGATCCGGAGATACTGCTCTCATCACAGAAAAAAATTATTGGAAAGAAAGTAAGCATAATTCCAACTACGCAGTTAGTAAGTACAATTCGGAGTTAGAAGTATGGCGCGGAAAGGAGGAAGGCTTGAATGTTGCCATAGTTAATCCAGGAGTGATTTTTGGACCTTGCTTTTGGGGAGGAGGCTCTTCGGTATTATTTGATAAGGCTTGGGATGAATTCCCTTTTTATACCACAGGCGTCAATGCTTTTGTGGATGTGCGAGATGTGGTAAAAGCTATGGAAATCCTTATGGATAGTTCTATTTCGGGAGAACGCTATATTTTGAGCGCTGATAATTATGCGTTCAATAAGGTCTTGTGGGCCATAGCAGACAGAATGGGTAAAAAGAGAGCAAAATATAAAGCTGGGCCAAAACTTAGAATGTTTGCTTTTTATCTTGATTGGCTAAAAGGTATGTTGGGAATCGGTACCCAGGTTTTAACCCGTGAAACTGCTAGGAGTGCCGGATTCATAAGTAATTACTCTTCGGAAAAGGCGATTCAAGATTTAGGCATTACTTTTTATAACTTGGATGAAATGCTGGATTACTCCATTCCAAAGTACTTGCAGTACAAAGAAAATAACACTTAAAGATCCATTTCTTTGATGATCTTTCTAGCCTCCTGTTGATTGTATTCTACATTCATCAAGAGGTTTTTAGCTTGCTGGTATTGTTCATCTAGCAGGTAACTCAAACCTAAATACCACTGCGCTATCTCTGTATATTTAGAATTAGTTGGAATAGTGGATAGTAAATCAATTGCTCGTTCTGTATTGCTCATTCCCAAATAGGCAATTCCCATGTAAAAACTGAGGTCAGCGTTGTTTTGATAGGTATTTCTGTTGGATTCAAAAAGCTTGGTGGCTTCTTCAAACTCGCCATTTTCATAGTGAAACATGATTTGTTGAATAGTCCCAGGTTCTTTTTTGATAGAGGATCTAAGGGTGGGCGTATATAGGTTTTCGTAGGCGATGAAATGTTCACTAAAGATTTTCTCAGGACTATTTTTACCCGGATTGAATAAGAAAATACTAAGGATAACCAGTACAACACCTGCTGCGGAAGTCCATTTTAATGTGTTGCTGTACAGCCAATGACTAGTATTTTGGTTGGATTCCATTTTGGATTCCGTATGTATCAACTGGCTTCTAAGCTTATCCTTGGCTAATTTGTCAAATGCTTTATTGCAGAGTCCTTGAATTTCGAAATCATGCTTGAATCCATCATTTCCCTCCATTTCCTGGAAGAATTGTTGTCTCTCAAGCTCGTTTAAATCGTTATCGAAATAACGATTCATCCATATGTCGAAATCAAACTTCATAGCTTAATTTATTTTATTAATGCTTGTTTTCACATGCTCTCTTAAGGCTTTCATGCATCTATTTTTAGTTGCTTTTGCGGTGTCTGCATTTTTTAGTTCAAGGATCTTTGCAATGGTAGTCATTCTTTTACCTTCTATATAATACAAACTTAAAAGCCTTTTGCACTTGCCTTTCATTTTTTCAATAAGGCCCAAAACTAGCTCAATTTTTTTCTCCTCTTTAAATCGTTCTTCTGATTCATCGTTTACATCAACGTAATGATGATCTTCGAATGCAACTGAAGGTTTGTTTTTTCTCATCCAGGATCGGCAAGTGTTTTTGCCAATCGCAAAGAGATAGGTTTTGATGCTAGCCCTAGAATTATCGTACTCATTTGCCAAGCACTTATTTCTGAAAATGATGATACTTTCCTGAAATATATCTTTGGCATCTTCGTCAGAAATGGTGTATAACTTTTTTATCCAAACCAGAAACTCATCTCTATAGTCTGTATAAAGCTGAGTGTAAAATGAAAGATCATTTGCATTTAGTTTGTCAGAGTCATACATATTACTGACTTCGTTATTTATTGTTATTAGTGCAATAAAAGTAAACATTTTTGCGCTCTAATATTTTACTTAACTTGGGAATTAAACGCTTTACAGGAAATTATATGATTTAATTCGTATTTTTGCTGGGAATACTAAAATTGAAAATTCAATGGAGTTCATACCGGGGCCGTTGTTGAAGGATGTAGATAGTCCAAAAGATTTAAAGAAATTGGCAGTTAGCCAATTACCACAATTATCAGATGAGTTACGTCAATTTATAGTTGATATCGTCTCGGTAAAAGGGGGGCATTTTGGAGCTAGTTTAGGAGTTGTTGAACTTACCGTTGCTTTACATTATGTGTTTGACACGCCATCAGACCAACTTGTTTGGGATGTTGGGCACCAAGCCTATGGTCATAAAATTTTGACTGGAAGGAGAGATGTTTTTCACACAAACAGACAGTATAAAGGGATTAGTGGTTTCCCCAAAAGATCGGAAAGTAAGTACGATACTTTTGGTGTTGGTCACTCTTCTACTTCTATTGGAGGAGCATTGGGTATGGCTGTCGCTTCCAAGTATAAGGAAGTGGACAAGCAGCACATTGCTGTAATAGGAGATGGGTCTATGACCGCTGGTCAAGCTTTCGAAGCATTGAATCATGCGGGAGCAGCCAATGCTAATTTGCTAGTTGTTTTGAACGATAACTGCATGAGTATTGATCCAAACGTAGGAGCTCTTAAAGAATACCTTACGGATATCACTACTTCTCATACCTACAATAAGGTAAAGGATGAGATTTGGGATCTTTTAGGGAAAGTAAGTAAGTTCGGCCCTAATGCTCAAAAAATTGCACAAAATATAGAGCATGCATTCAAGAGTTTTGTGTTGAAGCAAAGCAATTATTTTGAATCATTGAATTTTAGATATTTCGGACCGGTTGATGGACATGATGTGGTTCATTTAACACGTATCATGGAAGATTTGAAGGACATTCCTGGTCCAAAAATCTTACATGTATTAACCGAAAAAGGAAAAGGTTATAAACCTGCTGAAGATGGAGATACTACCAAGTGGCACGCGCCAGGTGTCTTCAATAAAAGCACAGGTATTATAGCAACAAGTCCAAAGAAAGCAGAGGATACGATGAAGTATCAGGATGTATTTGGACATACTATTATTGAACTAGCTAAGAAGAACGACAAGATAATGGGTGTTACGCCTGCTATGCCAACAGGGTCTTCTATGAAGTTTATGATGAAAGAGATGCCGGACCGTGCATTTGATGTGGGGATTGCAGAACAACACGCAGTTACCTTTTCGGCTGGTCTAGCAACACAGGGAATGGTTCCTTTCTGTAATATTTATTCATCCTTTATGCAACGTGCCTTCGATCAGGTTGTGCACGATGTTGCCTTGCAAAATCTGAATGTAGTAATGTGTTTGGATCGAGCGGGATTGGTTGGTGCCGATGGACCAACTCATCATGGGGTGTATGATATTGCATTTTTTAGATGTATACCAAATATGGTTATTTCTGCTCCTATGGATGAATGGGAGTTGAGAAATCTAATGTATACTTCCCAATTGGAAAATCAAGGGGCATTTGTTATACGTTATCCGAGAGGAAATGGAGTACATGCAGAGTGGCAAAATGAGATGACTGAAATTCCGGTAGGGAAGGGGAGATGCCTGACTGACGGGGATGAAGTGGCTATCTTATCCCTTGGTCATGTTGGTAATATGGTTCAGGAGGTCTGTGAGGAATTGAAATCAAAAGGTACTTCTGTTGGTCATTATGATATGCGTTTTGTAAAGCCTATCGATGAGAACTTATTGCATCAGGTGTGTCGTACATATAAAAAGATAGTAACTATAGAGGATGGGTGCCTGCAAGGCGGTATGGGATCAGCTGTGCTAGAGTTTATGGCAGATAATGGTTATGCCGTTCCAGTTAAAAGATTGGGGATTCCAGATAAGTTCATCGAGCATGGAACGCAAGCTCAATTATACACAGAGTGTGGATATGATAGGGATAGCTTGATGCAAGTTATTGAAAGCTATAGTTTGGTTAAGAATGCTATTTAATTCTTAACAAGAGGAAATAAAAAAAGGGAAGCTAAATGCTTCCCTTTTTTGTTACATAGAAAAATCTTCCATGAATTTTGTAGTATAGTCTCCTGATCTAAAATTTTCATCATCCATCAATTTAAGATGGAAAGGAATGGTGGTTTTAACACCTTCAATAACGAATTCGTTCAGGGCTCTTTTCATTTTGCTGATTGCATCTTCTCTTGTCTGCGCAACAGTGATCAGTTTAGCAATCATAGAGTCGTAATGCGGAGGGATAGTATACCCGGCATATACATGCGTATCTATTCTAATTCCATGACCACCTGGGGCATGGAAGCTAGTGATCTTACCTGGAGAAGGACGGAATCCATTCTCAGGATCTTCAGCATTGATACGGCATTCTATAGCACATAAATTTGGCTCATAGTTTGAACCGGAAATAGGTACTCCAGCTGCCACCTTGATTTGTTCAGCAATCAAATCATAATTGATTACTTCTTCCGTTACAGGGTGTTCAACCTGGATACGTGTATTCATTTCCATGAAATAGAAGTTACGGTCTTTATCCACAAGGAATTCAACCGTTCCTGCTCCTTCATATTTTACAGCTTCAGCAGCTTTGATAGCCGCTTCACCCATTCTTACACGCAATTCATCTGTCATGAATGGAGAAGGTGATTCCTCTACCAATTTTTGATGTCTACGTTGGATAGAGCAGTCTCTTTCTGAAAGGTGGCAAGCTCTACCTGTAGAGTCGCCCACGATTTGGATTTCGATATGACGAGGTTCAAGGATCAATTTCTCCATGTACATTTCATCATTCCCAAATGCAGCTTTGGCCTCCATTCTTGCAGCATCCCATGCATCTAGTAGGTCTTCGGCTTTTTGAACAGCACGCATTCCTTTACCACCACCACCGGCAGTAGCTTTTAGCATTACGGGGTATCCCATTCCATCTGCCAAACTAGCAGCTTCTTCAAAGTCTTTAATAAGACCTTCAGAACCTGGAATAGTAGGTACTCCAGCATTTTTCATGGTTTCTTTGGCCATGGCTTTATCCCCCATTCCGTCGATCATTTCTGCAGATGCACCGATAAATTTAATATCGTGCTCAGAACATATCTTCGAGAAGTTGGCATTTTCCGCTAAGAACCCATATCCTGGGTGAATTGCATCAGCATTTGTAATTTCCGCGGCAGCCATGATGTTAGGTATCTTAAGGTAAGATTCAGAACTAGGTGCTGGACCAATACATACTGCTTCATCTGCAAAACGTACATGAAGACTTTCCGTATCGGCAGTTGAATGCACGGCTACAGTCTCAATGCCCATTTCACGACATGTGCGAATAATGCGCAAGGCAATTTCACCTCTATTTGCGATGAGTATTTTCTTGAACATAAGCTTATGTTTAATGAAAAAGACCCTGATAATGAATTATCAGGATCTTTCAATGTTTTATTTACGATGGATCAACCAAGAATAGTGGCTGGTCATATTCTACTGGAGACATATCGTCTACCAATACTTTTACAATTTTTCCAGAAATCTCAGATTCGATCTCATTGAACAATTTCATTGCTTCTATAATACAAACAACATCACCAGTATTAATATCGTCACCTACTTTCGCAAACGTATCTTTATCTGGAGATGGTTTTCTATAGAAAGTCCCAATAATTGGAGACTTAATAGTTATGTACTTTGAAGTCTCATCCTCTTCTTCAGCGGGTGCAGCAGGTGCAGTAGCCAGAGCATGCGCTACAGGAACTGCAACTGGCATAGCTTGTGCGGGCATAGCAACGGGTACTTGCTGAACTAGAGCAGGTCCTTTTTTACCTTCGGCCTTAATGGTCAATTTGATATCCCCTGTTTCCAAAGATACTTCTGTGGCCCCTGACTTGGATACAAACTTGATTAGATCTTGTATTTCTTTTACAGTCATGTTAGTTTTTTTTGATTCTCGAGCTCATTTCTTTTCGCTAAGTTATCGAAAAGCACGTGTTAAGTCAAGCTATGAAATTTTCTATTTTTTATCGTAAGCCCATTTTAGGTAGATAGATCCCCATGTGAATCCACCTCCAAAAGCAGATAAGATAATATTATCTCCTTTCTTCAATTGATCTTCCCATTCAAGTAGGCACAATGGGATAGTTCCCGAAGTGGTATTTCCATACTTTTGGATATTGATCATAACCTTATTAGGGTCCAATTCCATTCTCTTAGCCGTCGCATCAATGATACGAAGGTTTGCTTGGTGAGGTACCAACCATGAAATATCATCCGCAGATAAGTTGTTTTTTTCCATGATTTCAGCAGATACATCAGCCATATTTGTAACGGCAAATTTAAATACTGTTTTTCCCTCTTGTGTGATATAGTGATCTTTGTTTGCTACTGTTTCAGCAGTTGCTGGGTAAGCAGATCCACCGGCTTTTTGATACAAGAAGTGTCTTCCGGAGCCATCACTCCTCAAGATAGAATCCTGGATACCTAAACCTTCTTCATTCGGTTCTAGTAAAACAGAAGAACATCCATCACCAAAAATAATGCAGGTAGCACGGTCTGTATAGTCTACAATAGAAGACATTTTATCACCACCTACTATAACAACTTTTTTATAGGATCCTGTTTCAATGAACTTTGATCCAGTTGCTAAAGCGAATAAAAATCCTGAACATGCTGCATTAAGGTCATAACCAAATGCATTTTTAGCTCCAATTTTATCAGCAATAATGTTTGCTGTTGCAGGGAAAAGCATGTCTGGAGTAACGGTTGCACAGATGATCAAGTCTATTTCTTCTGGAGAAATTCCTCTCTTTTTACAAAGACTTTTTACAGCCTCAGCTCCCATATGAGATGTTCCCAGGCCTTCACCTTTTAGGATACGTCTCTCTTCTATTCCTGTTCTGGTACGGATCCACTCTTCGTTGGTATCCACCATTTTCTCTAGATCAGCATTGGAAAGAATGTCTTTAGGGACAAATCCTCCTACTGCTGTAATCGCTGCAGTTATCTTTTTCATATTAGAAATGCTTCTTTAATTTTCTCCACAAGATTGGCGTCGGTTACTTCAAAGGTATGCAATATCATGTTCTTGATAGCCTTTGTATTTGAAATACCGTGTCCAATAATTACATTGGAATTCATACCTAGGATAGGTGTTCCTCCGTAATTTTCATAATTGAACTTATCGAGATAAGGGTGCTTGAAATCAAGCTTGTTCATCAGTTCGAACATCCCTTCAAACTGTTTGAGTACTACATTACCGGTAAATCCATCTGTAACAATTACATCTGCATCAGTAAACAATAGATCACGCCCTTCAATATTTCCTATGAAGTCGAAATCTTTACTGTCTTTTAGTAATTGGTACGCGGCTTGAACCAGCATATTTCCTTTCCCTTCTTCCTCTCCTATATTTAGTAGTGCAACTTTTGGTTTTTCTACTCCATTAACATGTTTGGCATAAAGCGAACCTAATATACCAAATTGTAATAATACATCTGGTTTACAATCAGCATTTACACCAACGTCTAAAAGTAGTCCCTTTCTACCATCATACATAGGCAATTGTGCTGTAATACTAGGACGTATTACACCAGGAACAGCCTTGACAGTATAGAAACCACCAACTAACATCGCGCCAGAGTTACCAACGCTTGAAAATGCTTGAATATCGTTTTTTTGGAGTAGTCCGAAACCTACAGCAATGCTGGAATTAGGCTTTCGGCTAAAAGCTTTTGTAGGATGCTCACCCATTTCAATAACGTCGGGAGCATGCACTATATCAAAAGAAGAAGAATCTGCGTTGTGTGTAGATAATATCTCATGTATCGCTTCTTGGTCCCCAATAAGGACTAGGCGTACATGATCTGGGAGCTCTTTTAATGCTTCAATGGCACCTGTTACAGTGGCCGCAGGGGCATAGTCGCCTCCCATTGCATCAATTCCAATTCGAATTGTAGTCATAAATAAAAAGTAGATTTAAACCTTTTTCAAGGTCTAAATCTACAAAATTATTTTATAAGCATAACGCTTATTGTAAAATCAAGTCAATAAAGGCCTAAGCCTCCATTACAACTTGACCTTTATAATACATTTTCCCTTCGTGCCAGTAAGCTCTGTGCATCAAGTGATTTTCACCTGTTGTTGGACAAGTAGCAATAGTTGGTGCTGTTGCTTTGTAGTGAGTTCTTCTCTTATCACGTCTCGTTTTCGAAATTTTTCGTTTAGGATGCGCCATGATTATAGGTCTTTGTCTGTTAATAAATCCTTTAAAGCAGACCAACGCTCGTCTATCTGCTCGCCTTCAATATCTGAATCTCCCTCAAGGAGAAGTTCTAGCTTTTTTAATTTCTCAGGGTCACAAGTCGGTTCCTCGTCCTCATCTAATGGGTGAACTCGGCTCATTGGGACACTAAGAATAACAAACTCATAAAATGGATGGCTAAGATCAACTTTGTATTCGTCGGTATTTAGTACAATCACATCTTCTGAGTCCTCAAAGTCGTCTTGATCAAATTTTATCCATAATTTATCTTTATTTGAAACTGCGATGTCTAATTCTCCACCACAACGATCACAGTTTACAGTAATAGTACCGCTTATTGTAATCAAAAGTTCTAATAAAGTCTCACGCCTATCTAGAGCTACTTTTACCTTTAAATCAGCTTTCAGTATCTCCTCATTACCGCGATCAATGAATAAATTTTCATCAATATCAAATGAAAAATCATGCATTCCTAGCTTTAAGCCGTTGAATTCTAATGTATAATCATTCTTTTTCACTCGGGTATTGACTTTTAAGTCTGCAAAGATAGAAAATATTTATCGATATCAACAAATTAAAACTCAATGGTTTTTTGCTTTATTCACAGATAATTACTCCATTCTGTCTTTAAGGCTATTCTATACTAGGAATTTGGCTTTGAAATAGGAGAATTTTAGCAAAAAAAAAGCCAATCAATAAAGATTGGCTTTCATATTAAAGTTCCGAAGGAGGATTTTGCTCACTTTCCTTTGGAGGCTGTGCTTCCTTAGGGTTTTCAGCTATATTTGGTTGGTCCTCATCCTTAGGTTTTTCTTCAGATTGCGGTCTTGGAGTGACTTCCTCTCTGGGTTTATTTTCCTGATCTTCTCTGGTTGGCCTCGGAGATCCAGGTCGTTTACCATCACTATGTCGGCCTTTAGGTCCTTTTATTAAGGATTTTGACTCCTGCTTCAGTACATTAGATTCTAAATCTGTTTGCTCTGTTCGCTGCTGATATAAATCAATGGCAGCATAGATAGCCTGACGGAAAGAATTTTCACTTGCCTGATTGGTTCCCGCTATTTCATGTGCCGTGCCATGGTCCGGCGAGGTACGAATGATGGGTAGACCAGCGGTGAAATTCACACCAGAATTGAAGGTCAAGGTCTTAAAAGGTATTAAGCCTTGATCATGGTACATCGCAAGCACTCCATCGAAATTCTTATAATGTCCGTTGCCAAAGAAGCTGTCTGCAGAGAAAGGTCCGAAGGCTAGCTTACCATCTTCCATGGCTTTTGCTATGGCTGGTTTTACTATCTCGTCATCTTCCTTGCCTATCAATCCTTTGTCTCCTGCATGAGGGTTTAGGGATAATAGGGCAATCTTCGGTTTGGAGATCATAAAGTCTTTCTTAAGACTGTGCTCCATTAGATCAAATTTCTTGCGAATTAAATCTGCGTCTATTTTACTGGCTACCTCATTCAAAGGAATGTGACCGGTAACCACTCCGATTTTTAAATCATCGGAAATCATAAACATCAAACTTTCTTTCGCCTGGAAATAATCTTGAAGGTATTCTGTATGTCCGGGGAAATTAAATTCCTCCGATTGAATGGTGTGTTTATTAATTGGCGCTGTAACCAAAACATCCACTTCGCCATCTTTCAAGGCCTTACAAGTGGCTTCCAATGATAGTAGGGCGCATTTTCCACCTGTTTCATTCATTTCGCCCGGCTCGATCTTAAATTCATCTTGCCAGACGTTTACCACATTGAACTTTTTTGCTCTCGCCTCCTTTGCACTATTAATGGAGTGTATATTGAAGTTCTTAAAGTTGAGCACCTTTCTATAAAAGGATGCTGATCTGTTGGAACAAAATACCACCGGAGTACACATATCTAAGATACGCCCATCGTTGAAAGTCTTTAAAATAACTTCCAGCCCTACTCCATTGATATCTCCTACGGAAATACCAATCTTTATCTTTTTATGTTGTGATGTTTTCTTCATAAATGTCTTTTTCGGCATCTCTGCCAGTAGACTTCTGCAATATAAATTGCTAATCAACCACTAAATTAAGAAAATTAGGCAATTCTATTCATTAGGTATTGAAACAATAATCTAACACCTACTCCAGTACCTCCTTTTAGACGGTACGCATCTGGCTTGTGTAAAAAGGCCGGACCTGCGATGTCTAAATGGACCCATGGGTAATCTGTATACTTCTCCAGGAACTTTCCGGCAGTGATTTGTCCTGCTTCGGCTGGCCCTAAATTGGTCATGTCTGCAACAGAAGAATCTAACCATTCTGCATAATCATCCCAGAAAGGTTGGATTACCGTACGTTCGTGACATTCAAATCCAGATTTGCTTAGACTAGCAAGCGCTTCTTCATCGGTTCCCATAGAGCAAATAGCAATGGTTCCAAATGATCTTACAGCTGCTCCAGTTAAGGTAGCCAAATCCATTACTACTTCAGGATTGTATCTTTTGGCATACTCCAAGGCATCCGCTAGCACTAGTCTACCTTCCGCATCTGTATTTAATACTTCTACAGAAGCACCACTCATCATGGTAATAACATCCCCTGGAGCATAAGCATCTCCACCTGGTCTGTTGTCCGTAGCTGGAACTAAAGTAATGATATGTAAAGGTAATTCAGCCTTAGCTGCTGCATAGATAGCACCAGTAGCTGCTGCCGCACCACCCATGTCACTTTTCATAAAGTCCATAGAGTGACCAGTAGGTTTCAAGCTCAATCCACCTGTGTCATACATTACACCTTTCCCTACGAAAATAATAGGCTTTTCATTCACAGCATTTGCTGGCTTGTACTCAATAATGTTGAAAGTAGGCTCTTGGATAGATCCCTTGTTTACGGCTAGTAAACCACCCATTTTCAAGCTCTCAATCTGTTTCTTTCTTAAAACAGTTACATTGAATACACCTGAATTTGCTAAATTCTGAATCTCTTCAGAGTATTGACTTGCATTTAGGTATGATTGTGGCTCGTTGACCAAGTCACGTGCGATATAAGTCGCTTCCAGTACCGCAGACAATCTTTTTATAGCTGTTTCGCTAAGGTCTGCCGTTTCTATATTGGTAAGTGAATTGCTTTTCTTTTCAGATTTGTATTTCAAAAACTGATAGTTGGCCAAAACCAATCCTTCTGTGATCGCCCAGGCTTCTTTATCGTCTCCTGAAAAAGTTTTGATAGCTGCAGAGCTTAATTTGGCTGCATTAATCTTAGCACAAATAGCCGCTGCCTTTTTTCTAAGAGCTTCTAACTTTTTATTTTCCTTTTTTTCTTCCTTTAAAACTTCAATAAACAAAAGTTGATTCCCATCTTTCAGTTGGAATGAATAACATTCCTTGGCAACCTGACTTGTGATCCATGCGATGTTCTCATCAGAACAATTCTCGCTCAAAGCAGCTATGTTTTGGTCAGAAACAAAACCTATAAAACAATCCGCTGCTGTATTTCCTTTTAGAGGAGCTATGTTTGCTATCATAATTTTGTACTTTTGCACTCTTATTAAAAGAGCATTGAGCCAATTAGTTAGGGTCTAAACCATTCGCATCCTGCATTCATTAGCATGAAAGCATAGTTTAAGACTTTGGTATGGCTATTAAAAACGTGCAATTTAACAAATCCAAGTTTAGGAAACCATGTTTACAGGAATCATTGAGCAATTAGGTGAAATTACGGGATTGGAAAAGGAAGGAACGAACCTACACATGACGGTTCGCGCTGACTTTACATCGGAATTAAAGATAGATCAAAGTGTGGCTCATAATGGTGCTTGCATGACGGTAGTAGCTATCAATAAGGATGAATATACCGTAACCGTTATCAAGGAAAGTTTAGAGAAAACGAATCTTGGTGCATTGAAGGTGCAGGACAAAGTGAACTTGGAGCGTTGCATGCAAATGAATGCACGTTTGGATGGACATATTGTTCAGGGGCATGTAGATCAGATTGCAACCTGTGTTAAGGTATCAGAGCAAGGAGGTAGCTGGAAATACGAATTTGAGTACGATGAATCTCAAACGGAATTTGTAACGGTTGCCAAAGGTTCTATTTGCATCAATGGAGTGAGTTTGACAGTGGTAGATTCTGCTGAGGGTTATTTTTCAGTGGCTATCATCCCATATACTAGAGAGCATACCAATTTCCACCAATTGGAGGAAGGAAGTGTGGTAAATCTCGAATTTGATATTATCGGAAAGTATGTTGCACGTATGACCAAAAATCTGGGCAACAACTAATCGGATAGTTTAGAAAAAAGAAATTAGCATAAAGCATTATACAATGTATAGATCGCATAATTGTGGAGCCTTAAGAAGCTCAGATATAGATACTGTTATTACCCTAAGTGGTTGGGTACAGAAAGGTCGTGACCTTGGAGGGATGACTTTTATTGATTTACGTGACCGTTACGGGATTACTCAGCTTGCTTTCAATATGGAAGTAAACGAGGAGCTTTGTCTGGCTGCAAGAAAGTTAGGTAGAGAGTTCGTGGTTCAGGTGGAAGGTAAAGTAATCGAAAGAAGTTCTAAGAACAAGAACATTCCAACAGGAGATATCGAGATTAAGGTAAGTGCTTTGAAAATATTGAACGCTTCAAAAACGCCTCCTTTCACAATCGAGGAAAATACAGATGGTGGGGATGATATCCGTATGAAGTACAGATACCTGGATCTTAGAAGAAAGACGATTCGTGAGAACTTGATGTTGCGTTCTAAAGTAGCTATCGAGACGCGTAAGTTCTTATCTGACTTAGAGTTTATTGAGGTAGAAACACCGGTATTGATCAAATCTACTCCAGAGGGAGCACGTGATTTTGTTGTGCCATCCAGAATGAATGAAAACCAATTCTATGCATTGCCACAGTCTCCACAGACCTTCAAGCAATTGTTGATGGTTGCTGGATTCGATAAATATTTCCAGATTGTTAAATGTTTCCGTGATGAGGATCTTAGAGCGGATAGACAACCTGAATTTACACAGATTGACTGCGAAATGTCTTTTGTAGAGCAAGATGATATCTTGAATACATTTGAGGCATTAACGCGTCACTTGATCAAAGAAACAAAAGGAATTGAATTGCCGGTATTCCCAAGAATGGACTATGCTGATGCAATGAGATTATACGGTTCTGATAAACCAGATATCCGTTTTGAAATGCCTTTAGTGGAGATCAATGAATTGACACAAAACAAAGGATTCAAAGTATTTGATGATGCTGAGTTAATCTTGGCTATCAATGCAGAAGGATGCGCAAGTTATACACGTAAACAGCTAGATGCTTTGACCAAGTGGGTAAAACGTCCACAGATTGGAGCACTAGGATTGATTTATGTAAAATACAATGAAGACGGTACCTATAAGTCTTCAGTAGATAAGTTCTACAGCCAGGAAGATTTGGCAGAATGGTGTGCGAAGGCTGAAGCTAAGCCAGGTGACCTTATATTGGTGATCTCTGGTGAAAAAGACAAAGCTAGAAAGCAAATGGGTGAGTTGAGACTGAAGATGGGATCTGAGCTTGGATTGAGAAATCCAGAGGAATTTGCACCACTATGGGTGCTAGACTTCCCATTATTGGAATGGGATGAAGATTCTGAACGTTACCATGCGATGCATCATCCATTTACCTCTCCAAAAATGGAGGACTTTGGTAAGATTGAAGAGTCGCCAGCTGAGGTTAGAGCCAATGCCTATGATTTGGTATTGAACGGTTCTGAGATTGGTGGTGGATCTATTCGTATTCACGATAGAGAGCTACAGCAAATCATGTTCAAGCACCTTGGATTTACGGATGAAGAGGCACAAGCACAGTTCGGCTTCTTGATGGAAGCATTTGAATACGGAGCACCTCCACACGGTGGTATTGCTTTCGGATTAGATCGTTTGTGCTCTATCATTGGTGGAAAGGAATCTATTCGTGATTTCATCGCCTTCCCTAAGAATAATAGTGGTAGAGATGTGATGATTGATGCACCTTCTCCATTGGCACAAGACCAGTTGGATGAATTGAATATTGCAACGGTAGAAAAAGTGAATGCTGAATAAGTATTTCAGACATAGAAATATAGAGATCCCCCTTCAGTTGATGTTGGGGGATTTTTTATTTTACACTAATTTTCAGGGGTATAAGGGATTATGTATATTGAGCCTTTATAAATTTAAATATAGTTATGAAAAAGTATTTTTTACAGTTTTTGACGGCAATGGCCGCGTTGGTTTTAGTGGCTTGTTCCAAGTCCGATGATGATGCTACCTTTTATGGTGTAAAAGCCGAATTGGATGGTATTGGATTGGAGATAAAGCAAAGTGGAGGTATGGTAAATACCGCTACAATGGGAGAATCCTTAACTATTTATGCGTACACTGCAGATAATGAAGGCTTCATTATTTGGTTAGAAACAACCACAGAAACAGGAACGTATGACCTGGCAGATTCTGAGGTGAGTATCACCTATGTGAAGGATGCATTGAGTAGTGATTATTATGGTTTCGATAGTGGGACGATGTCCATCACCAAGCTTGAGCAGGGTGATGATATTCACTTTAAAGCAACTTTTAGTGGAGAAGCTAGCCCGAATTTCGGAACTGATCCAGCGGTGGTAATTACAGATGGTGAGGCTGAGATTAAGTTTTAGGCTCTCGATTTGATAATAGTAGTATTAAAGCCCTTTCGTTTTGGAAGGGCTTTTTTTATTTTGAGTACCCGTTAATTAAATACAGCTATGAAAAAATATTTTTTACCCTTTCTGACGGCAATGGCCGCAGTGGTTTTAGTGGCTTGTTCCAAGTCCGATGAGGACGATACCTTTTATGGCGTAAAAGCCGAATTGGATGGTGTCGAATGGGAAGTCAAGCAAGGTGAAGCGGATGTGAACTCTTTTGTTTGGGGAGAGGATATAAGTGTATATGCGCTTAATGAAGATAATGAAGGCTTCTATATTTGGTTAGAAGAAACTACCATCCCAGGAACCTATGATTTGCCAAATTCGGAGGTTCTTGTAATCTATGTAAAAGAGTCTATGGCCTTAGATTCGTATGATTTTGTAAGTGGAACCATGACGATCAAAAAGTTTGAACATACCGACGGTATTCATTTTAAAGCGACCTTCAATGGTGTGGCAAGTCACAATTTCACTGATGTAGATGATATTGTGATTACAGATGGTGAGATGGAAGTTAAGTTTTAGAGTCTCGTCTACAGGATAAAATCAAAAAGCCCTTTCAAAACGAAAGGGATTTTTTGTGGTTTGAAATGAGCGTGTCTGGTAGTTATGCTGATTGAACCACCAGTTGCAAACTGGCGGGAGCGTAGTAAGGTGTAAAAACAATCTACACCTTTTTACATTATTACCTTTTTAAGACTTTGAACCTGGATAAAATTTCATCATTCTTTGATACTTCTATTAGGTAAACCCCTTTTTCTCCAATTAAATCAAGTTCAAATTCATTTCCAACAGGATATTTTTCTACCAATAATTCCTGTCCTAATATATTCAGTTGCTTCAATTCTACTTTTTCAATTTCATGCTCAAAAACAACAAATATTTTTCCGCTAGTAGGGTTAGGATAAACTCCGATATTTCCCATGATACTATGTTCTTCCAATCCTATATTGTTGATTATATTGAAGTATAGTGTGGTATCCTTCTGGCAAAATTTATTTTCCAGGGATATGGTTATTGAATTCAATCCAACCTCCGTAAATTCAAGACTATGGGTGCTTAGACTATTAGATACAAGTGAATCATTTATAAACCAACTAGCCTGCTCAACAAAAGACTCGTTCAAGCCTATCGTTAGCCCGTTATTCCAGCCTAAATAATATACACTATCACTAGATAAAATACCATCACCCAGTAGACTACAATCATAAACAGTATTTGTAGTTGTGTTGGTCGTAATTGGAGGGTTTAAATCAAAATAGATATCTGCTTTATTATGAATTGTTTGATTCAAGTTTAAGCTATCGTTTAGTCTAACAGCATATTTTACAAATCCATGAGACTCCAATTCATTCGTAACGGTATCTGTCAGTTTGATATTCTCAAACAAAAATGAAATAGCCCTGGTGTCATTTTCAACGGAAATATTAACCGGATCAGAGCTGGAAATCAATTCAAATGAGTTCATATCAATATTTGAATCCAAGGTATCTCTTATTTCAACAACAAAGGCCGTATCGTTTCCAGTATTTTGAAAGCGAATTAAATATTCGAGATTTGAACCACTCAGCACATAGCCCTCTTCCCCATGATTTGGAAATACCTGTTTATCATTAGGGTCATAACTACATCGAATTATTTCCTCTAATTCAAATGAATCCATAACAGCAAACTGACCGGTATCCACATGAAGCTTTAGCATGTGATAATTTGTATCAATGGGTAAGGGTAATTGAACCTGAACAGTAATGTTCTCCGATTGCGAAGGCAATAAATCGCTAAATCCAAAGATTAATGTTTGACCATCTATAGTATCTGGTGCGGGTATTGAAGAAACAAAGGAGGCATCGTTATCCAAATGATATTCAAAATATCCCGAATCTATAATTGATCCATAATTTTGAACCTGAATATGGTGATTGATGGTTGTACCACACCTTGGAAATCCACCAACCACATCTGACTCTAGTAAATAATCATAAATTGGACTTAAGCCAATATACAAGCTGGTATCCATTTGCAATAATGAATCCACAGAAATAGATCGTGTTAGGGAATCAGATACTATCCAAATAGTGGTATCCACCAATAAATTGAATTCATAGGTATCGTAAACATTCAAAAAATACTGGATACTGGTATCTGAACTTATAGCATAATACACGCCAGGCGAAAATTTAGCCGAAGCTCCATAAAAGCTGTTATCCAGTGAATCGAATAGTCCATTTTGATTATAGTCAATAAAGGGGATTATATTTACTTGTAAATAGTCGTTGATTGCTGCATTTTCCAGGATGTGAACGTTCATTTCGCTTCGAGAAACAATATCGTAATCACCGTCTGAATCAAGATCTTCAACTAGTAGCTCATTAGCACCAACCACCGAATTGGAAATAGTATTTCTGGTGAAGTTTAAATTTCCATCATTTTCATACCAAAATACTTCAGCAGTATCATTCCTTGATCCATAGATATCCATGTCACCATCATAATCCATATCTCTTATTCCGATTGATGACGGTGTATTAGTCTCTACAGTAGAAAAAATGGTGGTTGGAAATACTTCATTTCCATTGTTTAGATAATAGGCAACCTGATTATTGGGATAATGTTCCGTAACCACAAAATCAATCTCTCCATCACCATTTAGATCACCAAAATCCGCTTGCATTGTACTAGTCATATTATATCCATAGAAAAAATAGTGCTCAACAAAATTTTGATTCCCATCATTTTCATACCATTTTAACTTGTATGTCGTAGTTGCACTCTGCTCGGCAATAACGAGATCCATAAATCCATCACTATTCAAATCAACCGAATAGTATTCATATGGGAGACGATAAGGTTCTGCAATTGTATCTTCAGAAAATACTTGATTACCATCGTTTTCATACCACAATATTCTTCCATCGACATTGAATTCATCTACCATGGCACTTACCACAATGTCTAAATCACCATCCGTATCCAGATCCAAAATTTCAGTAGCTGCAATGCCTGTTGAGTTGGTTGTTATTTCGATTCTATCAAAGGTTAAGTCTCCATTATTTTTGTACCAGAGAATAGTAGGATCATTTGCGTAGGTGATTATAATATCATCAAGCCCATCCATATTTAAATCTACCGTTTCCAAACTACTACAGTCGGGGAGGATATTCGGAAGTATATGTTGTTTATAGGTATGATCTCCCAAATTTTCATGCCATCTAACATGGTTAAGATTGCTGGAAATGAAATCCAAATCTCCATCTGAATCATAATCCATTGTTAGAAATTTATCTTGGGAATTTATCCCTAATAGAGCAGTATGATCATATCCTGATACCCCATTATTTTTTAGAAAAACTACTTCTTCACTTGAATGAAGTACGATATCTAAATCCACATCGTTGTCGAAATTCTCAACCTTCAGAATAGAAGAATAAGCCTCACCTTCCATGTGGAATTTTCGAATGGTATCTTCTGTGAAACTTTGATTTCCATCATTCAGAAACCATGAAAGCCTATCTTTGCTTGTAAATAGGATGTCCATATCACCATCTTGATCCTGGTCAACTACTTCTACCCCAGAGTTCGGGTAGGAAGTTTGGCTTCCACTTATTAAGCTATCAGAATAATTCCCAGATCCATCATTTACGAGCCACATAACATCCTCTGTAGATGACGTGGTAATCATATCATTATCACCATCATTATCTATATCTGAGACTTCTAAAGAATATACCATGTATGACTGTTCCGTATAAAGGGTATCCAATGAAAAATTCTCCAAACTGTCATTGGATAGTTTTAATAATTGAAAATCGTAATTTGGAAATCCATTTACTTTCCTATTCAATATAATATCGCGATCACCATCTGCATCTATATCTGAAACCTCCATTAATTTGAAGTCCTCATCAGTAAATAAAGGTTGATTGTTGAATTGGCCGCTATCATTTTCCAACCAGTAAATTATATCTGTAGAATTATAGGTATACCGATAAATAATATCATTATCTCCATCTGAGTCTAAATCAGAAATTATAAATTCCCTTAATCTATGTGCAACTACATTTAATGTGTCAGCAATTGAAAAATTACCACTCCCATCATTGCTTAGCCAGACCATATTACCAGTTAAACCAGCTTCTTTTGAAAGGATATCAATGTCCCCATCATTATCCAGGTCGGCAGCTTTAATATGGTAGGAATTTGCATTTGAGGAATCAACAATATGAGATGTCAACCCACCCTCACCATCGTTTTCAAACCAGTAGATATTATTATCTGAAGAGACGTCGTTTGTAGCTGTAGCGATTATATCCAAATGGTTATCTGAATTTATATCCGCAACAGCGGCATATCCTGTTAGATTCAAATCCTGATATTGGTTTAGATCATGTTGCAAAAAGTCAATTTGGGCAGAAAGAATAGCTGGTTTAGCTAAAACGAGTAAGAGTAAAATTAATTTTCTCATCTAAAGGTTACGTTGTTGAGATTGATACAGGGGGCAAATATAATCATTAAAAACAAGTAGTTGATACCTTGTGTATTACTATTGAAAAGCCCTTTCGTTTTGGAAGTTTTTTTATACTTATATTGAGCGCTGATTAATTAAATACAACTATGAAGAAATATTTTTCACCCTTTCTGACGGCAATGGCCGCAGTGGTTTTAGTTGCTTGCTCCAAGTCTGATGAGGATACTACTTTTTATGGGATAAGGGCTCAAGTGGATGGTGTAGAATTGGTGTTGGAGCAAAGCATGGTAAATAGTATGAGTTCTGGGTATTCATTTATCATATATGGATATAATAAGGATGACCAAGAAGGGATCCTCATTGAATTCGAAAATGCAATAGCTGCTGGAACCTATGATTTAGCCAATTCTGAAGTGAGTATGGAATATGTGAAGGGTGATAGTTATGGTTTCGATTTTGATAGCGGAACGATTACATTTGATCAATTTTGGCAAGACGGTAAATTCTATTACACAGCGACTTTCAGTGGGATAGCAAGTCATAATTTCATGGATGTAGGTGATGTAGTAATTACAGATGGAGAGATGAATGTTACGTTTTAGGATCTCACTTTTCTAATACTTATATTGAGAACCAATTAATTAAATACAACTATGAAGAAATATTTTTTACCATTTCTGACGGCAATGGCCGCATTGGTTTTAGTTGCTTGCTCCAAGTCGGATGAAGATCCATTTTATGGTGTAAAAGCAGAATTAGACGATGTTGAGCTGATGGTGAAGCAAAGTGAAGGGGAGTTGAGTATTGTCAATATGGGTGTCGACGCAGGTATAAATCTCTATAGCGATGATAAAGGAGGGTTTTCTATTTGGCTGGATAGGACAACGACTCCCGGAACCTACGACTTGGCAGATTCTGAGGTGAGATTGAGCTATATACAAGAGGCAACAGCATTGAATTTTTACCATTTTAATAGTGGAACCATCCATATTAAGAAGTTTGAACATGGAGAACAAATGCATATTAAAGCGACTTTTAGTGGGGTGGCTAGCCCGACATCAGATCCAGAAGATAAAATCATAATTACAGACGGAGAGATGGAGCTAAAAGGTGAAGGTTCTCTGTTGGATTTCGGTAATTAAAAAGCGCTTTTTTTGTCCTATAGAGCTGACGGGATTAACCGTACAAATCTTTTAAATAAAAAGTATATTTGAAAGAGAAATGACCGCTGTTTATTAACGAGTGACCTAACCACTAAGATGAAAGGCAATATCATTCATATTGAACAAGACTTTCAATATTTTTTAGGTAAGTTCGACAACAATCAAAAGCATACACATTATGCTATACAGTTGAGCATTCCACTGCGAGGGGATATTCAATTTTTGATCAATGATACAGAAATAAGCACTGAGCAAGCGGTATTAATAAAACCCAATATTGAGCACAAAATGGAATCGGAACAAGAACACCTATTGATCTTGTTAAATCCAGCTTCAACCATAGGGCATTTCTGGAATCGATTGATGAACGCTCCATTTTCTCAAATACATTCCGAGTCCATCAGCTTAATCCGAAAATTAGGATTGGACTATCTCTCCGATAAATGCTCCCCAAAGGAGTTTATCCAAAACATCAATGATATTATCTATAGCCTGGATTGTCATTGTGATTCCTTCGTGCATTCCGGAGACGAAAGGATTGATAAAGCCATCTCTTACTTAAAAGAACAGTATGAGCGCGTAATTCCACTGGAAGAAGTCGCTGCCCATTGCCATCTCTCGCCGAGTAGATTTCTACACTTGTTCAAAGAGAATACAGGAATATCCTATCGTAGGGCTCAACTCTGGTCCAAACTGATGGCGGCGCTACCGCTTATGGCCAATCAGTCGCTTACTGAAATTGCGCATGAGGTAGGGTTCTCAGATAGTGCTCACTTTTCTCGCATGTTCAAGGAGAATTTTGGATTCTCCCCAAGTGCCATTTTAAAGCTTAGCCAGTTTATTCAAGTTTAAAGATTTTATGATTCGGAATTTTGTTCCATACATAAGAGCAAAAATTTGAACCATGAAAAAGTATTTAGAATCAACCCCAATTTTAGACTTTGAACATCCCGAAATTCAAAATTTGGTACGTGATAGAGGTTGGAAAAACTTAAATGAAGCCGAAAAGGTCAGCAAGGTTTACAACTTCGTACGAGATGAAATCCGGTTTGGATACAATATGCAAGATGATATCTCCGCCTCTGAGGTGCTGAAAGACGGTTTCGGCCAATGTAATACGAAGGCGACATTGCTCATGGCTTTGATGCGAGCTGTGGGTATACCGAACAGGATACATGGATTCACCATCAACAAGGCACTACAACAAGGTGCAATAACCGGAATTTGGTATGTAATAGCACCCAAAAACATACTGCATAGTTGGGTAGAAATACTGGTAGGAGATAGCTGGTACTTTTTGGAAGGGGTAATCCTGGATAAGACCTATTTAGCGGCCTTGCAAAAGAAATTTGCCGACAGCGAAGAAAACGTATGTGGTTACGGAGCCTATACCGAGGATTTCAAAAAACCGGTTGTGGATTGGAATTACAATCACACCTTTATTCAAGAGAAAGGAATCAATCAAGATTTTGGACTGTTCGACAATCCCGACCTTTTCTATGCTAAACACCAACAGGATATTTCTCCTTTGAAAAATTGGGTATTTCGCAACTATATGCGCCATACCATGAATAGGAATGTGGATAGGATACGGAATGGTGGGTAGGCCTTGAGAATAGTTGTAGAATAAGAAAGCTCTTTCGTTTTGGAAGGGCTTTTTTTTGTAGTTTGTGATGAGTATTTGTGGAGGTCGGTTTTTAAAATACCAGATTTCAGTGATTGTGAAATTTAATCTTTGCTAGTATATTTGATTCTTTGAAATTTTTGACTAAAGCAATGTTAAATTTAATATGGTAAATATCTTACAAGAACCTTTAGACGAGTATTTAGCAAATAAGGGGTTGCCTTTTGCTAAAAATACACTAGCGGATAAATTTAGAAAGGAGTATCCAAAGCTTCTTGCTTCCTTAATTGGAAATAATACTAGATATAAAGTAGAAGGCTCACCAGGAAAAGGGCAATGGACTAATTGTCCATGGATAGCCATATTTGATCTGTTGATAACAGAATCTGCACAATCTGGTTTTTATCCTGTCTTTTTATTTAAAGGAGATATGACAGGAGTGTATCTTTCCCTGAATCAAGGAGTGACTGATGTCAGAGAGAATTATAAAGGGGGAACATCGGGAATGTTGAAACTTAGATCTATAGATTATAGAGAAAAGTTAGAGCTTAACTCTTCAGGTCTATTAACGGAAATTGATCTTAATTCTTCTACCGATTTAGCAAAGTTGTATGAGTCCGGAAATATTTTTGCAAAATATTATCCGAAGGGCAACCTACCGAGTGAGGAAGTGTTACAAAATGATATCTTTTTCTTCCTAAAACTTTACAGACAACTTATTTATAGGGACGATAGTTTTCAAAGAGATGACTCTTTTATAGGAATAGAACATAAAAAGATGAGAATGCATTCACGGGTTGAAAGGGCTACTAGTCTTTCCAAAAAAGTGAAGGCAGTTAAAGGATACACTTGTGAGTCATGCAACTTCAATTTTACAGAAAAATATGGTGAATTGGGTAAGCAATTTATTGAAGCACATCATTTAACTCCAATAAGTGAAATGGGATTTGGTAGAATCAGTTTAAACCTTGAAAATGATTTTGCGGTACTGTGTAGTAATTGTCATCGCATGATTCATAGAATGGAAGATCCTAGTGATGTGGATGGCTTGAAAAAGATAATTAATAATATGTTATAGTCGTATTCAAAACTTAAATGTATCACCAGTTGCAGGCTGGCGGTAGTGCGGGGATTGTAAATTAGGAAAGCTCTTTCGTTTTGGAAGGGCTTTTTTTGTTTGTTGGAATATTGGTTGAGGTCGGATTGTAAATCCTCAAGATATTGAGGTGTAGTTGCAAACTACACTTAGTGAGGAATGTTTTTTTAATACTTCTGGTATATATAAAATATATAAAAAATGTCATCAAATTGCTTTTAATTGCAATATAAAGATGATATTTGCATAATAACTGCAAATAATGACTTTATTATGTTGATTCAATTCACTGTACGAAACTTTAGGACATTTAGGGAAAAAGCAACCCTTAATCTTCTTGCATCGAATTATGATAAAGAGACAAGAGAGTCTGATAATATAATTATAAATGAAAAGTTTAAATTTAGAATTTTAAAGAGTGCGGTAGTATATGGAGCAAATGCGAGTGGGAAAAGTAAGTTTATGGAAGCTCTTGCTTTTATGAAAAATTTTGCTATTTCTTCATCAAAAGATAGTCAAAAGGGGGATGGGATTCCAGTAGAGCCTTTCTTGTTGAGTTCTGAAAGTGAAAATGAACCTAGTGAATTTGAAGTTGTGTTTGTCTTAAATGATATCCTTTACCGATATGGATTTGAGGTGAATGAGGATGTTATTGTTTCAGAGTGGTTGTTTCAGAAGAGAAAAATTAAAGAGGTTGAGCTATTTTACAGAGAACATCAAAATTTTGCTACTCATTCAAGAAATTTCACAAAAGGGAGTTTTGCTGTAAGAGAGGGAATGGTAAGAGATAACTCTCTGCTACTTTCTTTAGCTGCTCAATTAAATGAATCTACATGTATTGATGTGATTGATTGGTTCAGGAGTTTAAAAATACTTTCGGGTCTAAGCGAGGATGGATATCAGGGGTATACGATGGGGAAAACTAAAGATCCTGATCATAAGAAGAAAATTCTTGAATTATTAAAAGGAGCGGATATAGGAATTCAGGATATTAAGTTGGAAATGCTGGATCTAGAGGATTTACCAAAAGATCTACCAAAAGATGTAAGAGAGAGTATTATAAATAAGTCAAAAGATGAAAATGTACATTTTGTTAATGACATTCTCACTACTCATAAAAAATATGATGAATTTGGAAATCATGTTGGTGATGTAAATTTTTCAATGGATGATGATGAATCTTCTGGTACTAGAAAGTTTTTTGCACTAACAGGTCCTATTTTAGATGTGTTGGAGAATGGTTATACTTTTATAGTTGATGAATTAGATTCTAAACTACATCCAAACTTGGTATGTAAGATTGTTGCTTTATTCGCCTCTCAAAAATTTAATCCCAAAAATGCTCAGCTTATTTTTAATACTCATAATACTAATTTATTGGATTCCGGTTTGTTTAGGAGAGATCAAGTATGGTTTGTTGATAAAAACAAATTAGGAGAAGCCAGATTGTATTCTCTGGGAGACTTTAAATCTGATGAGGTTCGTAAAACAGAAGCTTTTGAAGAAAATTATATTCGAGGGAAATATGGTGGAGTACCATATTTAGGAGCCTTCAATAGTCTAATTGAAAATTATTGAAGGATATGAAAATGAAGAATAAGAAGGAGGATCAAATAGTTAAAAAAAAGGAACATAAAGAATTTTTAAGGCGAGGTAAAAGGTCAAAAATATCGCTTGAGCGGAATGATCCTAGTATTAATGAGAAACCAACTATACTCATAGTTTGTGAGGGGAGAAATACTGAACCTTCTTATTTTAATAAATTTAGACTATCATCTGCTACTGTTAAATCAATAGGAGAAGGTTATAATACTGTTTCATTGGTTAATAGGGCTAAGAAACTGGCTGATGCTAAAAGCTATGATCAAGTATGGTGTGTTTTTGATGCAGATCCAAGGCCGGATGATCCCAGTCAACTTCATAGATTTGATTCTGCGATTAACCTGTCAGAGAAGTTTGGGTTTGGTGTAGCTTATTCAAATCAGGCCTTTGAATATTGGTTAATACTTCATTTTGATGATCATCAGGGAGGTTCGATGAATCGAGCTGATTATGATAAAAAGATTAATTCATTATTAAAACCATTTGATATTTCATATGACGGTAAGAAGAGTAAAGTTATTTCAGATGAGTTTTTTGAGGTGCTAGATGGTGTTGATTTAAAGACAAATGAATTAAGAATGAATTTAGCAATAAAAAGAGCAAAACGTAATTTTCATTTATTTGATAATGTTAATCCGTCAGCTAAGGAATCCTCAACTACTGTCTTTAGATTGGTAGAGGAATTAATTAAATATATTTAATCTCATATTGGTTGTAGTTTAATTATTTAAAAGATTTGCAATCTGACCTTCCCCGCTATCGCCAGTTTGTAACTGGTGGATAGTAGTATCCAGATTTAAGTAAAATCAAAAAAAAAGCCCTTCCAATTCAGAAGGGCTTTTTATATATATCGTCTATCAAGTCTCTTACGCTTTCTCTACACTAATAACAACACTCTTAGAAGCCGGCGTCTTCGCTGTATGCGCAAACTGATCCAGTGGAACCAACACATTCGTCTCCGGATAATACGTAGCACAGCAGCCTACAGGAATAGGATAAGAAAGGGCAATGAATTTATCCGCCTCTCTACGTACCCCATTGTAGTCAGAATATAGGTTCAGCACATCCTTTTCATGAATACCTTGCGCCTCCATGTCGGCTGCATTCATCAAGATCACCCTACGTTCGTTATAGATACCTCTGTATCTATCGTCCATACCGTAGATAGTCGTGTTAAACTGGTCATGGCTACGGATAGTCATCATGATGAGTTCACCATCTTTTAATTCCTTATTCGGCATTTTATTTACCGTAAATAACGCCTTTCCAGATACAGTCGTGAAGTTTCGTTCTCTAGGGCCATTCGGTAGATAAAAACCAGCTTTTTGCTCCAATTTTTTGTTGAAATCATCAAAGCCTTCAATCACCTTTTCAATATCTGTACGGATATGGCTATAATCTGCTTCGTATTTCAACCAGTCAATTTTGGTTCTACCCGCTAAGGTCTTGGCAGCAATATTGGATACCACACTTACCTCAGATCTTAATTTGTCAGAACAAGGATTTAGCACACCCTTGGTAGAATGCACTATTCCCATAGAATTTTCTACAGACTGAATTTGTTCACCTGAACTTTGCATATCCTTTTCTGCTCTACCTAAAACTGGAAGAATCAAAGCCTCTTTACCCGTTATCAGGTGAGAACGGTTTAGCTTGGTAGAAACATGCACCGTCAAGTCCATGTTTTGCAAAGCAGCAGCCGTATAATTCGTATCAGGAGCCGCCGAAAGGAAGTTCCCTCCCATACCAATAAAGACCTTCCCCTTTTTCTCGTACATCGCTTTTATGGCATCAATTACAGAATAACCATGCGCTGTAGGAGGGGTAAATCCGAATGCTTTTTCAATACCGTGTAATAGTTTTTCAGGAGGATTTTCCCAGATACCCATGGTACGGTCACCCTGTACATTGGAATGTCCTCTTACCGGGCAGGTACCCGCTCCAGATTTTCCAATGCTACCTTTTAGTAAAAGTAGATTGACTATTTCACGGACATTGTCCACTCCGTTCTCATGTTGCGTCAATCCCATCGCCCAGCAGATAATGATACGCTCATTTTGTATCACCATTTCTGCTGCTTCTTCCACGAGTCTTGTGGGTAAGCCGGAAGCTTTTACACAGTCCTCAAAATTGTATTTTTTTAGATCCGCTATAAACGTATCATAGCCGGAGGTTTTGTCTTCAATAAATGCTTTGTCGAATACATCCCCTTGGCTTTCTTCCCTTTCCAACATCTTTAGCATGATCGCCTTTAGTAAGGCTACATCTCCGTTGATGGTTACGGGTAAGAATAGATCCGTTAATTCTGTTCCTCCTGTCAGCAATTTCATTGGTCGCTGTGGATTTACGAAAGTGGTCAATCCAGCTTCAGGTAGTGGGTTAATCGTCAGGATCTTCCCCTTGTTCTCTTTACACTTTTCCAGTGCAGACAACATCCTTGGATGGTTGGTCCCTGGGTTTTGCCCAATCACCATGACCAGATCCGCTTTATATAAATCGTCTAATGTGACTGATCCCTTTCCTAGCCCCAAGGTTTCTATTAGTCCAACACCACTGGCTTCGTGGCACATATTGGAGCAATCAGGCAAGTTGTTCGTTCCAAATTCACGAACGAACAATTGATATAAGAAAGCAGCCTCATTGGTCGTTCTTCCTGAAGTGTAGAAAATGGCTTCGTCCGGATGGTCTAATCCTCTCAAATGACCTGCAATTTTGTCAAATGCAGCCTCCCAGGAAATAGGGGTATAATGTGTAGCTCCCGGAGCCAAATATAAAGGTTCAGCCAATCGACCGGATTTACCTATCTCGAAATCCGATTTAGCCGCCAATTCATCTATAGAAAATTGTTTGAAGAAAGGTTGTCCAATGGTTTTATTCTGGACCTCCTCAGCCATGGCTTTAATCCCATTTTCACAATACTCCGCCAGGGTAGCACGCTCATCATCCGGATCGGGCCAAGCGCATCCAGGGCAGTCGAAACCACCTTTTTGGTTCATGGCAGACATCACTTTTAGGACGTCACCCTTATCCATATACTTATTCACTTGGTCCCAAACAGCTTTAAGAGATCCAACTCCTACGGCCGTGGTTTTAGGGGCCGTTTTCTTGAGCTCGCTGAATTCTTCAGGCGTATGTGCCTGATCGATTTTTTTGTATTGCATGGTGGTGATTGTATAGCTAACAAATGGTGATAATATGTAGGTCAAAGATAATTCAATTCCTGCTAATAATAAGAGATTTATGGAGGATTGAGGGGTATCAATAAAATTTTTAACTAAATTGTTCAGAATGACCTCAGGAGCTAACATTCGTCATAGGAAGAAGGCTAGCTACTTAATATCTTTGTTTGTTTTCTGAAAAAAAGAGCAAACAGCATTAATTTTCATCACATTATGGCAAATAAGAATATCAGAACGCTATCATCGCGAAAGGAACTCGACGAAAATCTTTTCGAGGAAATTGCGGTATTAGCAAAGAAAGGAGCTGAAAAGGAAGAATTTCAAGATTTGGCAAAACGTTTTTTAATGGACGATTCAGTCGTCTTGGGTACTGCCTCTTTTTATGATTTTTTAAAGCCAGAAAATAGGAATAAAAAAGTACATGTATGTTCAGGAACCGCCTGCATGGTTGCCGGAACACAAGATAAGTTGCGTGATAGTTTAAAAGGTCAATTTGCGGAAGAAGAGATAGGACATGCGGCCTGTGTAGGTCGTTGCCATAGCAACAGTGCTGTGATGTATAATGATGAGACCTATTCCCTGGGAACGGATACAGCAGTAGCCGGGATAAAAGAAGGGAAGGCGCAGGAGAACAGCTACGCAATAGATTGCAATACCACGCCAATATTAACTGGAGCGATCCCATCTGTACCTACCTACTATGCCTTATTGGGAGACTTGAAAGATAGCCCGGAAAAGGTTATCTCAGAATTGAAAGTATCCAACCTTCGTGGTAGAGGTGGAGCAGGTTTCCCTTTCTACTTTAAACTGGAAGCAGTAGCGAAAGAAGTCGCAGATCAAAAATACATCGTATGTAATGCCGATGAAGGAGATCCGGGAGCTTATTCCGATATGTATTTGATGGAGCATCAAGCCCATAAAGTGCTGTTTGGAATGATGGCAGCGGGTCAGGCAGTAGGAGCAGATACAGGTGTATTGTATATCCGTGGAGAGTATCCGGATTCTATCCGAAAAGTACAAGCAGCCATAGACGAATTAAAGGAACAAGGACTATTGAATGGTTTTAGATTTAAGATCATTCCTGGGCAAGGATCTTACGTTTGTGGAGAAGAAACAGCCCTATTAAATTCTATAGAAGGATTGCGTCCGGAAGTACGTGTTCGTCCACCCTATCCGGCACAATACGGATTGTATGGAAAGCCAACCGTATTGAGTAATGTAGAAACCTTTGCCAACCTGCATTGGATTTTATCAAATGGAGGTCAGGCCTATGCTGATTTAGGTAGAGGAGCCTCTACAGGAACGAAATTAGTTTCCTTAGATAGCTTTTTCAATAGACCGGGGATTTTCGAAATCGAAATGGGAACACCTTTACAAGAAGTGTTTGATACATTCGGAAAAGGATATAAGACCGAATTAAAAGGATTCCAGATTGGAGGACCGCTTGGTGGAATTGTACCGATGTCAAAAATCAAGGATCTGACCTTAGATTTCGAATCGCTCAATCAAAATGGATTCCTACTAGGTCATGCCAGTGTAGTTTCCATACCGTCAGAATTCCCAATGGTGAAGTTTTTAGAGCATTTATTGGAATTTACAGCTGAAGAGTCTTGTGGTAAATGTTATCCATGTCGTATCGGATCACAAAGAGGATTCGAGATGTTGGTAAAGGCACAAACAGAAGCCTATAAAATTGATAGAACCTTATTTGATGATTTGATGGAGACATTGGAGATAGGTTCATTGTGTGCGTTAGGTGGAGGGGTTCCTTTACCTGTGAAGAATGCACTAGCGTATTTTGATGAGGAGTTGAAAACATATTTTGAATAAGGGGATCATGAAGGCATATATCGATAATAAAGCATACGATTACCAGACGGATGAAACCATCTTGGATTTCGTAAGAAGAATAGAAAGTGAACAGCGTATACCTACCCTATGTCAAGATGATAAGCTAGAGAATTTTGGCTCTTGTAGAGTATGTTCAGTAGAGATAGCAAGGGAGAAAGACGGAGCAACAAAAACCGTTGCTTCCTGTCATACACCAGTTACAGAAGGATTGTATATCTATCCGAATACGCAGCAGATAGAAAAGTTGCGTAAGAATATTCTGGAATTGGTACTGACGGATTATCCAGCAGATAAGCTGGAAGCTCCAGCTGGGAAAAAACCAACCGAATTTCAAGAGGTGATTGCACAAATCGGAATTCCTGAAGTGCGTTACCCTAAAGGAGAGGACCATTTGGATATTCCATTTGATGGTTCGCATCCATATATCAAATCAGATCTAGCCCAGTGTATCAACTGTTTCCGTTGTGTAAGAGCCTGTGAAGAGGTGCAAGGAGAGATGGTCTTGGCGATGTCTGGTAGAGGTTTTGCCAATCAGATCATCAAAGGATTTGATACGACCTTCGATCTGTCCGATTGTGTTTCTTGTGGAGCATGTGTACAAACGTGTCCAACAGAAGCCTTATCAGATAAGTTTAGCACAAAGACGTTGATTCCGGATGAGTTAATCCGAACTACCTGTACCTATTGTGGTGTTGGATGCCAGTTGGATGTAAGTGTGATTGATGGAGAGATCAAAGGGATTCAAGCTCCTGAGAATGCCGAGGTAAACTTGGGGCATACCTGTCTGAAAGGACGTTTTGCCTTCCAGTTCTACAACCATCCTGATCGATTGAAAGAACCACTGATCAAAAAGAACGGTAAGTTTGAGGAAGTAAGCTGGGAAGAAGCTTATGACTATATAGAGGAGAAGTTAATGGCTGTAAAAGAGGAGTATGGTAAGGATGCCATAGGTTTTATCTCTTCTTCCAGAGCAACGAATGAGGAAAATTACCTGATGCAGAAAATGGCCCGTGTGACCATTGGAAATAATAATATTGATGGATGTGCAAGGGTTTGTCATGCACCAACGGCATTTGGAATGCAGAAGGCATTTGGAACGGGTGCAGCAACCAACTCCATTGAGGATCTGAAATTGACAGATGCCATCTTGTTATTTGGGGCGAATCCAACGGAAGCGCATCCAGTAACAGGGGCAAAAATCAAGCAAGCCTTTATGAAAGGCGTGACCTCTATTGTAGTCGATCCAGTAAAAACGACCTTGGCTAAGCTTGCGCAATATCATTTGCAACTAAGACCAGGGACAAATGTGGCGATCTTAAATATGATTGCGCATTATATTATAAAGGAAGGTTGTGTTGATGAAGAATTCATCAAATACAGAACAGAAGCCTATGAAGAGCTGAAAAATCATGTTCTAGATTTGAATATGGATGAGCTTGAGGAGCTAACAGGTGTTTCCAAAGCACTTGTAAGAGATGCTGCTTTGGCTTATGCAAATGCTGATTCTGCAATGGAATTCCATGGATTGGGAGTTACAGAGCACTACCAGGGATCTAAAACGGTCATGTTATTGTCCAATTTAGCCATGATGACCGGGAATGTCGGTAGAAATGGAGTTGGATTGAATCCTTTAAGAGGACAAAACAATGTTCAGGGAGCTGCTGATATGGGTGTTCAGCCACATCAGGGAGCTGGATATATGGATGTGAATGATCCAGAAGTTCAGGCTTATTATGCGGAGAAATATGGCGTAGAAAAAATGCCAACGAAAGAAGGGCTTAAAATTCCAGAAATGATTGAAGGATCTATGATGGGAACCTTTAAGGCTATCTGGATTATGGGGGAAGATACCATGATGACAGATCCGAATTCGAACATGATCCGTACGGCTTTCGAGAAATTGGATTTAATGGTTGTACAGGAATTGTTCATGTCGGCAACAGCTGAAATGGCCGATGTTGTTTTGCCAGCTTCATCTTATTTCGAAAAGAACGGAACCTTTACCAATGGTGAGCGTCGAGTTCAGCGTGTAAATAAAGTAGTAGCGCCTATTGGAAACAGTAAGCCAGATGGTCAGATTGTAATTGATATGATGGCCCGTTTGGGGTATAAGCAACCTACAGGACCCGTTTACGATGCTGCAAAAGTATTGGGTGAGATTTCTGAAGTCATTCCATTCATGAAAGGAGTAACCTGGGAAAGATTGGGTGAAAATGGATTGCAATGGCCTGTTTCTGAAGATGGGGTAGATACTAAGATTCTACATGAAGAATCCTTTAAAATTGGAAAAGGAAGATTCCATCATTTCGATTTCGAGGAAACACCTGAATTGGTGGAGCACCGTGCTAAGTATCCATTTATTTTGACCACTGCGAGACAGTTGGAGCACTATAATTCGGGTACTATGACTAGAAGAACGGACAATCAGGTATTGTCGCCAAGTGATTATTTGGAGATAAACCCAATGGATGCCGGACCAAAAGGAATTAGCGCCGGGGATACCGTTCGAATATTCTCAGATCGTGGATCGGTACTTATTCCTGTAAAACTGAATTATCTAGTGAAGAAGGGGGTGGTAAGAACAACGTTCCATCAACCGGATGTCTTCATTAATATCATCACTGGAGATGTGGGAGATAAAGAGACCATGACTCCGGAGTATAAAGTAGTCGCCGTAGATTTTGAAAAGGTGACAGTCTAAAATAGAGCGAGCCCATTCTGATAATTTGATTCAGAATGGGCTCTTTAGTTTAGGTAACGTTTATAATATCTATTTTTCTATCATTGAGCTCAACGGTATCGCCTTTCTTTTTCCCAATCATAGCATGTGCGATGGGAGAGGCGGCAGAGATGGCCATGTATTCTTTTCCGTCGTAATTTAACTTTCCAATACCAACGGCGATATAAAAGATTCCTACTGAAGTATGTACTAAGGTGCCAATATGGATGTTGTCGGCTGATATTTCAGTAAGGTGTATCTTATTTAAGGCCTCCTGGAGGTTTAAGGATTGCACCAGTTGCTCCGACCGTTTCTCTGTTTCCAATTGTAACATCGCTCGGGCGGTCTCATGTTTGTCTCCGGCAGAACTCTTACTTTCTACGGTAAGCGCTTCTCTTGTGTCGGAGATAGCTTTGCGGATTAAATCTAGTTTTTGTTCAACAGATTCAATACAAAGGGCATGAATCTTATGTTTTAATGCTGGTGAAAATCTCATAAATACACTGTTATTAGGGTAAAGTTACGGATATGATCTGGGCTTTTGAAATTAATTATGGATTTATCAGAATCTTTAGGTATTCTGGGTTTCACTCCTCTTAAAGTCTTGGGAATGCGGTTATAGTTGAGTTTGAGAATATTGTTTCTGATAGAATATATGCTTGTATTTTGATTCAAATAAGGCTTGTTTAATTTATTTTGAGAAGAGCGTGAAAAAAATACCATTTGAAAGGTAAAAATATTCGATTATTTCGGAAATTTGTGCTTCCAATTTCTAACAAGTAAATAGTAGGAAAAATGGCAGGACAAAAGAAAGCAAAATCGGCACTTATATCAGTATTCCACAAGGATAATTTAGGACCGATCATAGAGAAACTACACGAACAAGAAGTAGTTCTATATTCCACAGGTGGGACACAGAAATTTATCGAGGATTTAGGTATTCCTGTTATCCCTGTAGAGTCACTTACAGGTTACCCTTCTATTCTTGGGGGAAGAGTTAAAACATTGCACCCAAAAGTATTTGGTGGAATTCTTTCAAGAAGAGATGACGCCGGACACAATAAAGAAGTTGCTGAATTCGAAATTCCAGATTTGGATATCGTAATCGTAGACTTGTACCCATTCGAAGAAACAGTTGCTTCAGGAGCTGAAGAGGCTGCAATCATCGAAAAAATCGATATAGGTGGTATTTCTCTAATTAGAGCAGCTGCCAAAAACTACAGAGATGTAATGATCGTATCTTCTATGGAAGATTATGATGAGTTCTATTCTGTAATCAATGAAAACGGAGGAATCACAACGTTAGAGCAAAGAAAGAAATTTGCGATGAAGGCGTTTAAAGTTTCTTCTCACTACGATACACAAATCTTCAAGTACTTCAACCAGGACTTCGAAGAGATGGTATATAAAGAAAGCATCACTTCATCTGAAGTATTGCGTTACGGAGAAAACCCACATCAAAAAGGGGTATTCTACGGAAATATGAACGAGATCTTCGACCAATTGAATGGGAAAGCAATTTCGTACAACAACCTATTGGATATAGATGCTGCTGCAACCTTGATCTCAGAATTTGAGGGAACAACTTTCGCAGTATTGAAACACAACAATGCATGTGGTCTAGCGACTAGATCTACTGTGTTTGAAGCATGGACAGATGCACTTGCTGCAGATTCTGTTTCTGCATTCGGTGGTGTATTGATTTGTAATGCTGAAATCGACTTGGCAACAGCTGAGGAGATCAACAAAATATTCTGTGAGGTAGTCATTGCTCCTTCTTATAATGAAGAAGCTTTAGCACTATTGTGTGGAAAGAAGAATAGAATTATTCTTCAACAAAAGAAAACAGTTCTTCAAGACAAAATTGTTAGAACGGTATTGAATGGTGTATTGGAACAAGATAGAGATTTCGTTACAGATCAAATTTCTGAAATGAAAACGGCTACTACAGTTGCTCCAACAGAAGCACAATTGAAAGATTTGGCTTTCGCGAGTAAGCTTTGTAAGCACACGAAGTCAAATGCAATCATCTTCGCTAAAGGAGAACAATTGTTGGCTTGTGGTGTTGGACAAACATCTCGTGTAGATGCATTGAGACAAGCTGCTGATAAAGCAAAATCATTCGGATTTGATTTGAATGGAGCAGTAATGGCATCAGATGCATTCTTCCCATTCCCTGACTGTGTGGAATTGGCAGACAATGAAGGGATTCAAGCTGTAATTCAGCCAGGTGGTTCTATCAAGGATCAATTGTCTATAGATTACTGTAATGAGCATAAAATGGCAATGGTGTTTACTGGAACTAGACATTTCAAACACTAAGTCAACAGATATATTAAGTATTCAAAAAATCAAGAAGTGAACCCTTCTTGATTTTTTGTTTACAATCTTCACTTTTTTTACATTTTTTTTAAAACGTAGTGAGGAGATTTTTTCTAACTTGTGGAGCATAACGGATTGAGATGGGATTATTTGATTTTTTTAAGACGCATGATATTGCGATAGATCTGGGGACAGCCAACACTTTGATCATTCATAATGGTAAAGTAGTGGTAGATGAGCCGTCTATTGTAGCGAAGGACAGAGTTAGTGGGAAGGTGATCGCTGTAGGGCATAAAGCTCAACAAATGCACGGTAAAACCCATGAGAATATTAAGACGGTACGCCCATTGAAGGATGGTGTAATCGCTGACTTTGATGCGTCTGAGGAAATGATCCGTGAATTCATCCGTAAAATCCCAGATATTAAGAGTGCCTTAAAAACGCCATCTATGCGTATGGTAATCTGTATTCCTTCAGGAACTACTGAAGTGGAGAAGAGAGCCGTTCGTGATTCTGCAGAACATGCAGGAGGGAAGGATGTATATATGATTCATGAGCCAATGGCTGCCGCTATCGGTATTGGGATCGATGTACAGGCACCAAAAGGTAATATGATTATTGATATAGGTGGAGGTACTACAGAGATTGCTGTATTGGCACTGGGTGGAATTGTCTGTGACAAGTCTATCAAAGTTGCCGGTGATGTCTTTACCAATGATATCTCCTACTATATGAGAAACCAACATAACCTTTATGTTGGGGAAAGAACAGCTGAGCGTATCAAAATTGAGGTAGGTTCTGCTATTTCAGAATTAGAAAATCCACCTGATGACTTCAATGTTCAAGGTAGGGATTTGATGACGGGAAAACCTAAACAGGTTACCGTAAATTACTACGAGATTGCTAAGGCCCTGGATAAGTCCATTGGTCAGGTTGAGGAAGCGGTGATGCAAGCATTAGCCCTTACCCCTCCAGAATTGGCAGCAGACATTTACAATACCGGAATTTATTTAGCAGGTGGAGGATCCATGTTAAGAGGATTGGATGTTAGGATTTCCAAGAAAACCGAACTTCCAGTATATGTCCCGGAAGATCCATTGAAAGCCGTTGTTAGAGGTACTGGTATATGTTTGAAGAATTTAGATAAATTCGGATTCCTGATGAAATAATCATCGTCAAACGAGTCAATCACCTAAAATAAGAGAGAGCGAAGTCCTTTTATTGGATTTCAACTAATTGTTGCCAATAAATGAAGAGGATATATGAACTAATTTTTAAAAACCAATACTTCTTGGTTTTTCTAGTGCTACAATTGTTGGCATTCATGTTCCTTTTCAATTATAATACTTTTCAAAGAATCAGCCTTTTTTCCTCTTCAAGTGGGATGGTAGGGGATTTGGTAAGACTTTCTTCAGATACAAAGGATTATTTTGAACTAACGGAGTTGAATAAGGCTTTGCGTGATGAAAATGCACAGCTAAGAGAACAGCTCAATCATCTACAGAGCCCAGAAAAACATGGGTTGGATTCCATGCAAGTGGAGGTAGATAGTTCATTTATTCAATACCGGTACTACGAAGCAAAAGTGGTAAATAATAGCACCCGCTATAACGCCAATTTTATTACCGTCAACAAAGGCACAAAGGATGGTATACAGCCAGAAATGGCCGTAATTGGCCCCGATGGAATTGTTGGTCGCGTAATTGCGTGTTCCAATAATTATTCAAGTGTAATGAGTGCTTTGAATCAAAAGTACTTTCTAAATGCTCGATTTAAGGGGCGCAAACAATTTGGAACCCTGCATTGGGATGGAAGGGATTACCGTTATGCAGAATTGAACTCCATCAGTAAGCATGCTCCGGTTCAGATAGGGGATACGGTAGTATCCAATAGTTTTGATGGAAGATTTCCCGCCGATATCATGGTAGGGATAGTGGCCGATTTTGAGGTGAATCCTGCGGATCAATTTTATAGGATAAAGGTGGAATTAAGTACAGATTTTAGTGCATTATCAACCGTGTATATTATCGAGAATCAATTGAAAGACGAACAAAAGCAACTGGAATCAAGTGTATCAAAATAAGTTAATTACATATAGTATACGATTTGTAGTGCTTGTTTTGTTACAAGTATTGGTGGTTAATCAAATGGATGCTTCAGATTATCTGATGCCGGTGGTATATCCTATTTTCATTTTATTGCTTTCACCATCTCTTTCAAAAATTTCTGTTTTGCTACTGGCTTTCACGATAGGATTTGTGGTGGATATCTCTTCCAATACTTTGGGATTACATATGTCTGCATCCTTGTTGATGGCATTCGCTAGACCCTATGCCTTAAGTTGGATTACATTAAGAGGCGGAGACGCTATTCAAAAGATAGGAATCTACCGAGTAGGATTTAGAAAGTTTCTGATCTATACGGCGATTTTAGTTTTTATTCATCAGTTTTATTTTTATGCCTTAGATGCATTTCATTTCTCAAATTTTTCAAGATTATTCCTAAAAATAGTTTTGAATACCATCGTTTCTATAGCTTTGATTTTCCTTACTTTAATAATTTTTGAATCCAAGAAACAAAGTAGGCGTTGAGTAAGATTCACTTAAAAGATAGACAATTTGTAACCTATATCATCTTTGTTTTAGGTGCTACATTATTGCTTGGGAAATTGATGGCCTTACAGCTTTTTTCTGGTGACTATGAGCATCTGGCAGAAAGGAATGCGATGAAAAAGGAAGTGGTTTATCCAGTTCGAGGAAGTATCTTCGATAGGAACGGAGAACTTCTTGTTGCCAATCAGCGTTCTTTTGATTTGATGGTTATCCCTCGAAGGGTAAAGGATTTGGATACGGTTAAGTTTTGTGAGGTGGTAGATCTTACCTTGGAGAGATTCCGTAAAAAGATGAAAAGAGCAAAGCGATATAGTAGATATCGTCCATCTATTCTTATAAAAGACTTAAAAAAAGCACAGGGAATTTCTTTAATGGAGCAGATGCACCAATTTAAAGGATTTTATTTACAGGAAAGAACAGCAAGAGAGTATCCCATAGCCGCAGGAGCCAATGTGTTTGGTTATATCAGCCAGATTCCGGAGTTTTTGTTGAAAAAGGATAAATATTACCTGCCAAACGACAATATTGGGAGAACGGGAGTTGAAAAAAGTTATGAAGAGGCGCTAAGGGGTGAGCGAGGTGAGAAGTATATCTTAAGAGATGTACACAATAGAACCAAAGGATCTTTTCAATCGGGAGAGATGGACATTCCTGCTGTGCCAGGGGAAGACCTTACTATCACTATAGACATGGAGTTGCAGGCCTATGCCGAAAAGCTCATGGCTAATAAAAAAGGAAGTGTAGTGGCGATAGAGCCAGGATCAGGTGAGATTTTGGCGATGGTAACCAGCCCCGGATTTGATCCTAATATGCTTGTTGGGAGAGATCGGTCCAAAAATTATAATATTCTAAATCAGGATACCTTAAAACCTCTTTTCGATAGAGCGTTGCAAGGTCAGTATCCTCCAGGATCTACCTTCAAACTATTGAATGCATTGATTGGATTACAAGAAGGTGTGATCAGTACGAGTACTAGCTTCAAGTGTAGTAATGGTTGGTATTTTAGCCCAAAGTTGAAAGTAGGCTGCCATGCACATAAATCGCCATTAGATTTAAAGAATGCTATTGCGCAGAGTTGCAATGCCTATTTCTGTTTCGAATTCAGACGAATACTAGAAAAGAGCAATGATATTGAACTAGACTATCAAGCTTGGAACGATCATGTGCGTAGTTTCGGATTGGGGAATTATCTAAACAACGATTTGTATGTAGGGAAAAAGGGATTGGTTCCTTCTATAAAATACAATGATGCCAGAATGCCTTTTAGATGGAAAGCACCATCTTTGATTTCCTTGGCCATTGGTCAGGATGCCTTACTGGTAACACCTATTCAAATGGCGAATATGTGTGCTGCCATTGCAAACAGAGGCTATTATTTTACGCCTCATATTATGAAATCTACCAGTGGTTCATTTGAAATGGATTCCACGTTTTCAGAAAGAAAGTATACAAGTATAGACCGAAAGCATTTCACACCTATCATAGATGGAATGCAAATGGTAATTGAGGACAAAAAAGGAACAGCAAAAAATGCAGGCATAAAAGGCGTTGAAGTATGTGGTAAAACCGGTACTGCTGAAAACCCACATGGTAAGGACCATTCTATATTTATAGCGTTTGCTCCCAAAGAAAATCCAAAAATTGCCGTAGCGGTTTATGTGGAAAATGCAGGATGGGGATCATCCTATGCATCGCCTATTGCCAGTTTGGTGATAGAAAAATACATCAATAGAACCATTACTAGACCTAAATTAGAGCGAAAAATGGTGGAATCTAATCTGATCGATTGATATGAGAACAAAAGGCTTATTTGCACATATTGATTGGGTACTGGTTGGATTGTATTTCCTTTTAGTCTTTTTAGGCTGGTTGAGTATTTATTCAGCAGCCTTTCAACCCGATCACAGCAATATTTTTGATATGAGTCAAGAATATGGTAAGCAGTTGCTGTGGATTGGAACCTCTGCAGTGTTGATACTTTTTATACTCATGATGACGGGGAAAATGTTTTCTAACTATAGTGCTCTGATTTACGGTGGCGCCATGTTATCATTGGTACTGGTGCTGATTATAGGGAAACAGGTTGGTGGAGCCAGGTCATGGTTTGGCTTAGGTTCCTTTAGTATTCAGCCTTCCGAGTTCGCTAAGTTTGCGACCCTTTTGGCTTTGGGCTCCTTCCTGAGTATACCGCAATTGGATCTGAAGAAATTAAGGAATCAAATTGTCGTGGGGTTGATCATTGGTATTCCGGCCTTTCTTATTTTGTTACAACCCGATGCAGGCTCTGCAATCGTATATAGTTCTTTGATATTCGCTTTACATCGTGAAGGATTACCATCCTCCTATTTGGTTATTGGCTTCTCGGCGATAGCCTTGTTTTTGATGGCGCTTATGATGCCTTTTAAGATCCTAGCCTTAATTATAGGTGTCGTTTGTCTTCTGGGATTTATTTTTTCCAATAAGCGAAGGCGAAAAAAAGTATGGTACTATTATCCGGTAGCTGCCGCTTTATCTATGGCTTATTCATTTAGTGTAGATTTTATCTATTCGAATATATTAAAAGCTCACCAGCGAAATAGAATTGATATTATTCTTGGAAATATTGAGGATAATAGTGGAGTAGGTTACAATCTTTATCAATCCCAAATTGCTATAGGGAGTGGTGGTTTTGCTGGAAAAGGTTTTTTGGAAGGCACGCAAACGAAATTCAAATTTGTTCCGGAACAGAGTACAGATTTTATTTTTTGTACCGTTGGTGAAGAGTGGGGATTCTTGGGAAGTTTGGTGATCATAGGGCTGTTTTTGGCACTTATTATGCGACTAATCTTCATAGCAGAAAGGCAACGATCCGTCTTTTCCAGAGTGTATGGTTACGGTGTTGCTGGAATTATCTTTATTCACTTCTTTATAAATATTGGGATGGCCATAGGTATTCTACCTGTAATAGGAATCCCACTGCCCTTCTTTAGTTATGGAGGTTCTTCCCTTTGGGGATTTACAGTGCTATTGTTTATATTTATTCAATTAGATTCATATAGAAAGGACATATTATAGATGGATAGTACTGAACCTACAAGCTGGCTCCAAGTAAAAGATTTTTCAATTACCCTTGCCGAATCCAATAAACGGTTGGTGAAGGAGTTGAATTTTGATATTTACAAAGGTGAATTCATTGCTATGGTAGGAGAGTCAGGTTCTGGTAAAAGTATCAGCGCTATGAGTCTGGTTCACTTGATTCCTGATACTTTTCAATTGAGCGGAGAAATCCAATTCCAGGGAGAGAATATATTGAATTGGCCTGCCGAAAGGTTTCGTGCAATCAGAGCGCGTAAAATGGCATTGATTTTTCAGAATCCTATGCATTGCCTTAATCCGGTATATACCTGTGGTTGGCAAATTGAAGAGGTATTGAAGGAGAATACAGAGCTATCGAGACAGCAGAGAAAGAAGAGGTGTCTGGAATTGCTGAATCAGGTAAAATTGACGGATGCTCAAAAGGCATTTGATTCCTATCCACATGAATTGTCCGGAGGACAAAAACAACGTATTATGATCGCTATGGCATTGGCCTCTGAGCCGGAAATGCTAATAGCAGATGAACCAACTACAGCCTTAGATGTTCTGGTTCAAAAAGAGATTTTAGATCTTGTAAAAGAGATACAAAAGAATCAGAAACTGACAGTGCTATTTATTACCCACGATTTAAATGTAGCTGTACATTATGCAGATCGTATTTTGGTGATGAAGAGTGGAGAGCTAGTGGAAACAGGAAGTTCTACTGATATTTTTACCAATGCGAAGCATCCATATACGCAGGGCTTGGTGAATTGTAAACCAAATACAGAAAAATACATTCGTCCTTTACCAACGGTAGAATTATTTGAATCCACTGATGTAAAGCATTGGCCTACACTCAAACAGGCGAAAGAAAAACAGGAATTCATAGGGGAAGAAGCCTTGTTGGAGGTTCGAGATATTAAATTTAGCTATACTAGTCAAGATGCACCAGTCTTAAAGGGGCTAACGTTCGACTTATTCAAAGGGGAAATCCTCGGATTGGTGGGAGCTTCAGGATGCGGGAAAAGCACATTGGGGAATTGCCTTATGCTTTTTGAAGATGGTGTAGAAGGGGAGGTTATTTATCAAGGAGATAATATTCTAAAGTTTGGTAAGAAGCAGATTCAATCGTATAGAAAGGATATCCAAATGGTCTTTCAGGATCCTTATGGAGCCATGCATAATAAGCAAAAGATTGGAGCGCATCTGATGGAAATACAATCCGTGCACTTCTCAAAGAGAACCACTGCTGAAAGGAAATTAAGGAGTTTGGAATTATTGGATCAAGTAGGTCTCGATAGGCAATATTTTGATGCCAAACCCAACGAACTATCAGGTGGTCAAAGGCAAAGGGTATGCATTGCCAGGTCACTGGCATTGGAGCCTAAGGTGCTTATTTTTGATGAGTCCGTAGCAGCTTTGGATGTTTCCGTTCAAGCCAGGATATTGAACTTACTCAACGATCTTAAAGATCAATTAAATCTCACCTATATTTTTATTTCCCATGACTTGCCGGTGGTGCATTATATCTCAGATCGAATATTGGTACTGAAGGATGGGCAGATTGAGGAGTTAGGAGCTGCGAGTGAGGTCTATTTTAATCCAAAATCTACCTATACAAAGCTTTTGTTGGATAGTAGTTTTTAAATCATCTTCCTTCTCAACGAAATAAATATCCCGGCAGATCCTACTAAAAGGATTCCTGTGATCCCCCAAAGGGTATGAAAAGAATAGTTTTCTGCGATCCAAAAGCCTGCTCCTGGTGCAACAATATGTGATAGGGAGAAAGCCATTGCATAAGCCCCCATATATTGTCCGGCATTATCTTCATTACTACGTTTTAGCGCCGATGTATTTGCAAAAGGGAAATTGAAAATCTCACCAAAGCTTATCAAAACAACAGAAATTATGGGTAGAATCGCCCAACTCGATAGGTTGTATACCCCATAGGAAGCGGCAAAAAATAAGGCACCTAAGGCAACCATCTTCATAGAGGATACCTTGTTTTCTATTTTGAACAAAAGGGGAACTTCAATGAGTACAACCAAAAAGCAATTTAATGCCAGCAGTAAACCTATATAGTCCTCTGAAAGATTGAAGTGGTTCTTCCAAAATATGGGTTGGGTGTAAAAAAGTTGCATAAAACCTATGGAGCTCATGAGTACAGCCAATAAGAAAAAGATAAAATGAGGATCTCGGAATGGCCCTGTTGTTTTCTCCGTTTTTGATCGGGCGGGGGAGGCGTCCTTTTTTTCTTTTGGGGATAAGAAATAAAAGAATACCAGGGATGCCAACATACAGGTGATGCCATCTACCACGAATAAGACATCGTAACCAGAATATAAAACCAAAACACCTCCAACTGCTGGACCAATGGCATACCCCAAATTGATCGCCAATCTATTGAGTCCTATGGATCGCGTTAAATTTTCAGGTTTGCTGTAGGCAGATACACTAGCCATGTTTGCCGGACGAAAAACATCGGCAATAGCACTAGTACCCATGATCATAAAGCAGAGCCCATAAAAGCTGTCCACAGTAAGTAATAATACGTACATAAAAGAGGCTAGAAACAAGCTCCAGAACTGTGTTTTAAAATAGCCAATTTTATCCGCTAACCATCCGCCGGTTCTTGTTCCGATAAGCGATCCAATACCGTAAAAACTAAGGATGGCTCCTGTGTCTTTTAAGCTGAAGGATAAATTATCCATGAGGTAAAGAGAAAGAAAAGGCAATACCATTGCACCAGCTCGGTTGATGAGGGAAACAGCAGAGAGGATCCAAATTTCTTTGGATAATCCTTTATAGGCATTGAAGTAAAAACGAACGAAATTCATGTACTGAAGCTTTGTGTCAAATATAGAAATAGCATAAATAAGATATCTTCAATCTTGATCGGATTAATTGATGAATATATTGGTATTATTAATATCTAAGCTAGGTTTTATAAAAACTCATTGATTTATAGGTGAATAAAAGAACGGATTAAAATTAAAAAAATGCCTTATCCTTAATTAAATTAAATCTAAATAAGTAAATTTGCAGTAAATATGAGCGTTGTGAAAAAGCATTTACTACCTATAGATCTGCAGAATTTGCGTCTTAATGACGAGCTTCTCTTTAGTAAAAAGAAGAAGAAAGACAAGTGCTGTAAGAAATATAAAAAGAAAGGGAAAACGTGTAAAAAGTGCCCTAGATCTATAGGTCTATGTTCATATTCCGCTGGTACAGCAGTTAATTAAAAGTCTTATTATTTAAGGTCCGTTTTCATCCTTGAAGACGGGTCGTATTTTTATGTTTGCTCTTCTCTATTACCCCCTATTCTATTCTCCAAAGAAATTCCTCTTTTAAAATTGAAATTCAGATTTTATCTCTTCGTAAATCCATCGCTGAGTAGTATATTTGTGTGTTGATAAATGCATACTATGAGTAGCAAGGAAGTTATATTAGTAATTGGTGCTGCAGGACAGATTGGTACCGATTTAGTTATAGAATTAAGAAAGCGATATGGCGATAGCCAGGTCGTAGCTTCTGATATTCGTGACGCCTCCGAAGAAATTATGGAAGGCGGTCCATTTGTTCACCTGGACATCATGGACGAATTGAAGCTGAACCAGATTGTTAAGGAATTTGGAGTAACTCAGGTGTATCTTCTTGCTGCGATTTTATCGGCTACAGCAGAAAGAAATATTGAGTTGGGATGGCGTTTGAATATGCGAAGTTTATCGCATGTATTGGATCTAGGTCGATTTAAGAAGGTGAAGAAAATTTACTGGCCTAGTTCTATTGCTGTATTTGGACCAACAACTCCTGCTATTGAGACTCCTCAGTTAACCATCACAGAGCCAAACACCGTTTACGGAATAAGTAAGTTGGCAGGTGAGCGTTGGTGTGAATATTACAATAGCAAATTTGGTGTAGATGTGCGTAGTATTCGTTACCCAGGTCTAGTTGGATGGTCTGCACCTCCCGGCGGAGGAACTACAGATTATGCAGTAAGCATATTTCATGAGGCAATAAAATACAGTTCATACGAATGTTTCCTTTCTGAAGAGACTTCATTACCTATGATGTATATGCCGGATGCTATCAAGGCAACATTGGATATCATGGAGGCTCCAGCGGAACAAGTGAAAATTAGATCTTCTTATAATGTTGGCGGGATTAGCTTCAATCCAAAGGAGTTAACAGAAGAAATTAAACGTCATGTACCGGATTTTACAATCTCGTATAAGACAGATTATAGACAACAGATTGCAGATAGTTGGCCTGCTTCTATAGATGACAGTGCCGCAAGAGCAGACTGGAATTGGCAACATCAATATGGTATTACCGAAATGGTAGATGAGATGATGCGAAATTTGAAAAGAATAATTACCGTCTACTAAGACCTCATGGGAGATTTAAAAATTTATAATTCATTTACTAGAGCGAAAGAAAAATTCACTGCTATAGAACCTCCTCATGTCGGTTTATATGTTTGTGGGCCTACCGTATATTCAGATGTTCATCTGGGAAACTGTAGAACTTTTATCTCGTTTGATTTGGTATATAGATACCTGAGTCATTTGGATTATAAAGTGCGTTATGTACGAAATATTACAGATGCAGGTCACCTGGAAAATGATGCAGATGAGGGAGAGGACAAAATTTCTAAAAAGGCTAGGTTAGAACATTTAGAGCCGATGGAAATTGTACAGAAGTACAGCCTTTCTTTTCATAATGTTTTAGATAGATTTAACAATATCCCACCTTCAATTGAGCCTACTGCTACCGGGCATATAGTTGAACAAATTGACATGATTGAAGAGATCATTACAAAGGGGTATGGTTATGAAGTAAACGGGTCCGTTTACTTTGATGTAGAGAAATACGATAAAAATATTGGATACGGAAAATTGTCTGGAAGGCAATTGGATGAAATGATTTCTGGAACTAGATCCTTAGATGGTCAATCTGAAAAAAGAAATCCATTGGATTTTGCACTTTGGAAAAAGGCAGGACCTCAGCATATCATGCAATGGAACTCTCCTTGGAGTAAAGGTTTTCCAGGATGGCATCTTGAATGTTCCGTAATGAGTAGTAAATACCTAGGAGATAATTTTGATATTCACGGTGGAGGAATGGATCTTAAATTCCCACATCACGAATGTGAAATTGCGCAATGCCATGTAGCCCATGGTCAGAATCCGGTAAATTACTGGATGCATGGGAATATGCTTACCCTGAATGGTGCAAAGATGAGTAAGTCTACGGGTAATACACTTTTACCGGATGAGTTGTTTGAAGGAAACAATGAATTCTTTGAGCGTGGATTTGAACCCTTTGTTGTTCGATTCTTTATCATGCAAGCGCATTATAGAAGCACACTTGATTTTAGTAGTGATGCTTTGGAAGCTTCTGATAGGGGGCTTCAGAAATTGGTTTCAGCCTACGATAATCTTACTTCCATAAAAGCTGTAGAATCATCAGATGTGGATGTCAAAACACTTCAAAAAAAGTGTTATGATGCCATGAATGACGATTTCAATACTCCCCTTACCATTTCATATCTGTTCGAAGCAGTAAAATGGATTAATTCATCCATAGCGGGTAAATTATCCCTAACAGCAGATGATGTTGTTTTGATTAAGAAAATTATAGATGATTTCTTGATCGATATCATGGGTGTTAATTTCCTTTCAACGGATGCGAAATCAGATGGTGAATCTAAAGAATCTCAATTGGTCGAATTACTCATTAAACTGAGAAAAGAGGCTAAAGAAAATAAAAATTGGGGGCTGGCTGATGAAATTCGTAATGAATTGTCGGACATGCAAATTCTATTAAAGGATAGTAAAGAAGGTACAACCTGGACTAAGGATTCCTAGATGATGGGAAAGAAAAAGTATTATGAATATAGATTAAAGGGAATCATGGCTATGGCTATGGTTCTTTTTTTAGCTTGTACCAATACCTCAAAAGATAAATTGCTCCTTAGTACTTTTACGCCTGACTTTAACGCTTCAGAGGCTTATAGATCCATTGAAATGCAAGTGCAGATGGGACCCAGAATTCCCGGGTCTAAGGCACATTCCCTATGTGAAAAATATATTAGGCGAACGCTTTCTGAAAATGGCTATGAGCCGAAAGTGGATCACGGTTTGGTAGATAGTGGAAATGGTATATTAGAAATTTCGAATATCTCGGCTAGCTATAGACCCGAACTAACTAAGCGAATATTACTTTGTGGTCATTATGATACCAGGGGAACAGCAGATATGGATAGTATACATGCTGACCATCCTGTTCCAGGTGCTAATGATGGAGCTTCAGGAACTGCGGTATTATTACAATTGGCTAAGGAAATTCGAAAATACGACCTAGAATATGGGGTTGATTTTATGTTTTTTGATGGCGATGATCAAGGAGTATATCCAGAATCGTCTACCAAGAAAAAGCATACTTGGAGCCTTGGAGCACAATATTGGACTCGTGGTGTAAAGAAACAATATGAATATGCCCTTGTCCTGGATATGGTAGGCGCCAAAGGAGCAACTTTTTATAAAGAAGATATCTCTAAAATATTTGCCGGTTCTGTACAAGGGAAATTGTGGAAAATTGCAGGGGAATTGGGCTATGATTCTCTCTTTATTTCCGAAGAAATAGGCGTTTTGGTCTCAGACCATTATTATATTAATAACCTGAGTAAAGCTAAAATTCCAAGTGTTTTGATCTCTGATTATAGGAAGAACACTGCTCATGGTTATTTCCCGCAATGGCATACTACTTCAGATACTCCTGAGTATATTTCAGAGTCAAGTCTAAAGGCTGTTGGACAATCTATAATTGAACTACTTTATACCAAATCCTGATGTTGACCGTTTTTTCTGATGATTATTTTATGTCTGAGGCTTTAAAGGAAGCACAGAAGGCATTTGAGAAGGGTGAAGTGCCTATTGGGGCAGTTATTGTATCCAATAATCAAATTATAGCTAGAGCCCATAATCAAACTGAGCAATTAGTAGATTTTACTGCGCATGCTGAAATGATTGCATTTACCGCTGCAACAGAATATCTGGGTAAGAAACACTTAAATGATTGCACCCTATATGTAACCGTTGAACCCTGTGTGATGTGTAGCGGTGCTGCCTACTGGACACAGTTGAAGAAGCTTGTTTTTGCTACCACCGACCCAAAACGAGGGCCTATTTCCAGAAATTTAGATTTGCTACATCCAAAATGTGAAGTTGTGCAGGGTATAAAGGAAGAGGAAGCGAGAAGTATAATGCAGAATTTCTTTCGAAAAAAGCGTATCTAAATCGTCAAGGTTTTATTGAAATGGTAGAAGGATAAATAGTACTGCCTTGAGCAGTATGGCAATACAAGAAAGCCAGCATATAAATATGCTGGCTTTCTTTGTAAATTACTCTTTGTAGATCTCTGCTTTTTCTTCAAAGTATTTGCAGAAGTCTCTCATATCATTTGCTAGTTTCTCATCGTTGGTAGAACGTTCGTACGTATCTGCTAGCGTTACCATAGTCTGGTGGATAAACATTTTCATTTCATCCATCAATAGATCTTTGGTCCAAAGGTCAATACGTAGTGCAGTATTTTCTTCTTTGTCCCAAATGCTCATCATGACTGCCTCACAGGATTTCTCCTCTTCTTGTCCATCAGTAGCACTCCAATTCATCTTTTCTGGAATATTGTTCTCATCCAGATCGATTTTGAAATTTATCTCAGTTTGTTTAGTGGCCATGATTGTTAAATTTTTGGTTTGTATTTTGATTTGTTAAGTATCTTTTTAGCATTCTTTTCCTTCATGAGATCAGAAAGGCTAATTTTCGGGTTATGATGCATATAGGATTTGATAATCTTCCATCCTATATAAGTTCCAATTCTACCAGGGGTTATATTGTCATTCCCAGTATAGAATTTTGAAAATGGACTTGGTTCCACAAATCTTCGTAATAACTTTTGATCATTTGAGAAAAGATAGTCGTTATTTATGAAGAATTGCCAAATACTCCCTTCATTTTTTTCGGACCAAGTATAATCCTCTTTTGAATAGCCAATTATTCTGTTTTCCTCTTCCAGATTCAATAATTGTTCGGCGAAATAAAGTTGTTTACCTTCAAAAATTATCCTGGACAGAAAAGATTGATCAATTAGTTCTGTTGTATTAAACCTATCTGACCATTCTAAGAAGACTTTAGGCCCCATAAATGACAATTGTTTGTCAAATCGAATATAATCAGGCACCCCTTTGTAAAATTCATGTTTAGGTCCTAGGAAATGTTCTTGGCCTATAAAAATAGTACGCTGAGAACTAACCACAGGGCTTTCCATTTCAAAATTTGAAAACCATAGGGCTAATGTCGGTAAATGCTGGTCCTTGAAAAAGTATTGAAATCGTTTAAATCCCGACTGAATTTCACTCATATAGATCGAAGAATCCTGAAATACATGAAAAAGAGAATCGCTAAATTCATGTATTCTCTCATCCTGATATCTAAGGAGCCAATCCTTATCCGATACCTGATCATTTAAGAAGAAATCCGGGGAAACGCTCTTTAACTTTTGAAGGCTTTGATGGAAGTTTAAACTATCTAGTTCCCAGAAATCTTGATCAAAGTAGCTGATCTCAATATTTTGTTCAGAGCCATCCAGTTCTACTGATAATTTATTATCATCATTACATGCTGATAATAAGAGTATTAGGCATAAGCTAATAGAGGTGAATAAATTTCGACCCTTAAAAAACATAAAGTAGGCTGTTAAAAATTAGTACTTTCGTGATGTACTTAGCAAATGTATAAAGTTTTTAATTATAAAAGATAGGGTTCTACTTATGAAAAAAATGATCGTTTTAATACTTGTGATCTTTGCAGTATCAATTGGAAAGGCTCAAGATATAAGAGTAGGAATGCAGATTTCCCCGACCATCTCATATTTAGGTACTGATGGTGATTATATTAAAAAAGTAAATAGAATTAAATTTTCTTGGGGCTTTGTTACTATGTTTCATACTGAAGGGAGGAATTTCAGTTGGATGACTGGTGTAGATATTACTACTAAAGGTGCGAATATTAAATTCAAAGACGAAGAGAATAATACTATTGAAGCTAAATTCAATACACAACATCTTGAAATTCCTTTATCTATCAGAATGCATACACGTGAGATAGGTTACTTTTCCTATTGGTTGAAAGCCGGTTTAGCACCTTCTATAGAATTGAAGGAAAACGTGGATTTCTATAAAAATGGAATTGAGTACGAAATGGCTGGAGATAGCCATATGAAAGATATGGGGCTAAGTTTGATCCTTGGAATAGGTACGCAATATGAAATAAGTGAGGAAACGGATCTGTATTTTGGATTAGGCTATAATAATGGTTTGTTCAATACCTTCAATAATTTAAAAGGTTACGATGACGCTGGATTCTTGAATCATTTTTCACTTCAAGTAGGTGTATTGTTCTAATATAGTCTTAGGGTATGCATATTACAGAAGGGTTGATTATATTTGTGCTTTAAAGTCAAAAAACGCTGAGAATGAAGTCAAGAGAAGTGATAGACCATATAGTGAAATGGTTGGATGACTATTGTGAAAAGACTGGATTAGATGGATTTGTTATTGGAATCTCCGGTGGGATAGATTCTGCTGTAACATCTGCACTATGTGCGATGACTGGAAGACATGTTTGTTGCCTTACTATGCCGATTCATCAGATTAAAAGTGAATTTGATAGAGGTGAGGAGCATATCGCATGGTTATTGGAAAATTACGACAATGCTGACAAACAGATTATTGATTTAACACCGACATTCGATACTTTTAAAGCTGCATTACCAGCGGATGCGATTACTCATTTGTCCATGGCTAATGCCAGAGCACGTTTTAGAATGAGTACATTGTACACGGTTGCTGGAGGTAAAAGACTTTTAGTTGCGGGTACTGGTAATAAAGTGGAAGACTTTGGAATAGGATTTTTCACCAAATATGGAGATGGAGGGGTTGATTTAAGCCCAATTGCCGATCTAACTAAAACGGAAGTTTTCGACATCGCCAAAGAGCTGGGAGTGGTCGATTCTATTCAGGTAGCCCAACCTACAGATGGTCTATGGGAAGATGGTAGAAACGACGAAGCTCAAATAGGAGCGTCTTATCCAGAGCTGGAAAAGGCCATGATTCAATATGATGCAGGATTGACTGCAAATGATCTTGAAGGAAGGGAAAAAGAAGTCTTTATTATTTACAAAAGAAGGCATGAAGTCAATCTTCACAAAATGGTTCCTATCCCGGTATGTATGATACCAGAGGATCTAAAATAAATTAAAAATCCCCGATCTAGCAGGTCGGGGATTTTTTTTATTTCTTAATCAGACTACTGAAGTTGTTCCAGTATTCCTTAGATACTGGTTGGTAGCCTTGCTTGAGCATTGAAAAGATGAATAGATTTCTTTCCGTAGGATACTTTAGATCGGAGGAGAATATTTTCGCTTCCAAATCATTTAACTGTATGGATCCTTTAGCTAAGGATTCAATGTCCTTGGCTACTAAAAAAGAAAATTTCTGATCCTTAATATCCAGTTGAACAATTTTTGCCTCTTCTTTTAGGCAAGCCATTATCTGGATGCTGTCTTCTTTTTTGAGCTCAATATAATGGATGCTGTCTATGGCTCCTTCCATCACCATATCGCTGAAAATGGCGAAGTGTTCTTGAGCTTCTTCCGGCTTTTTTTGTTTGATAGATTCCCAATCTTCTCCAGTAATTGAATTAGATGCCAAGTAATGAATGAATTCTTGGCTTAAGTGATTTTGCTCTTCTTCTGTGAGTAGTCTGTATTTTACCTGATACATGAAATCTAATTTTCGTCAAAATTACAAATTATACTTACTAACGGAAGAATTCATCGAAAGAATAGGTCATGGAAGCTGTTAGAAATTAACTATGCTGCCATTTTTTCTGTTGAATTATTAATATACCTTTGATTTAGATCTTTGGAGAGGTTTTTGAGCATCATTATTGTATAACTATTGGATAAAATGACATGAAAAAACACTTAGTAGTCGGAGGTGTACCTGAACACTTTAACATGCCTTGGCATTTGGCTATAGAATCTGGTTTTTTTGGCAATTTTGGTATCGATGTCGAATGGCATGATTACAAAGGGGGAACCGGAGCAATGTGTAAAGATCTTAGAGAGAAAAAAATAGATGTTGCTGTACTTTTAACAGAAGGTATAGTAGCGGATATTATCAAAGGGAACGACTGTAAAATAGTACAGTTTTACATAAAATCTCCACTAAACTGGGGAGTGCATGTTAATGCAAGCTCTCCTTATCAAACCATTGCTGATCTCGAAAATACCAGAGCTGCTATAAGTAGATATGGTTCTGGTTCTCATATGATGGCCTATGTAATGGCAGATGATATGGGATGGAATCTCAACGACCTTAATTTTGATTTGGTTTCGAATATTGATGGTGGTAGGAAGGCTTTGGATGAAGGATCATCCGACTATTTTCTTTGGGAAAAGTTAACCACCAAACCATATGTGGATAATGGAGAATTTAGAAGGGTAGGTGTATGTCCTACACCTTGGTCCAGCTTTGTGATAGCAGTCCGGAATGATGTTTTGGAAAATTCAGAAGAGCATATTGATGCGCTATTGGAGGCTATCAATCAAAGTTGCAGACAATTCACTAAAAGACCAGATGCAGAAGAAGTCGTAGCTTGGAGGTATGGTTTAAAACTAGAAGATGTGCATGAATGGTATTTGGATACCGAATGGGCATTGGACAGTGAAATTGACACGGCACATCTGAAATTGGTTCAAGAACGTCTCTTACAATTGGGTAGAATTGACCATAAGGTTGATTTGGAAGACTTATGTTGGGAGAAACACCTGTATTCAACACTCGTTTAATATGAATTTCCTAGCGCATTTACATTTGTCAGGCGAAAATACTGCAGTGATGACTGGGAATTATTTGGGCGATTTTGTTCGTAAGAAAGAACTGCTATTAACCAGTGATCAGCAGGTCAATAATTATATTATTACGGGGATGGAGCTGCATAAGTGTATTGATTTATATACCGATGCGCATCCTTTGGTAAAACAAGTGCAAAAAATATTTATGCCTGAATTCGGAAAGTACGCATCTGTACTTTCCGATCTTTACTTCGATTATCTGTTATGTAATCATTGGGCATCTTTTTCGGAAATTTCATTAAAAGAGTTTGCTCACAAGGCTTACCGTTCTTTAGAATTGCATCAAAGTTATTTTAACGACCGTGCAAGAGGGTTCTATGGCTATATGTATAGCAATAACCTTTTGGAGAATTATGGGCGCTTAGAAGCGATGGAAAGAGTGCTGTTAGGGATTAGTAATAGAAGAGTTGGAGGGAAGATAAACTTGGCGCGTTCCATCCAGCTATTTATTGACAATGAAGAAAGGATAAGAGAATATTTTATAAAATTTTACCCCGACCTAATGGATCGGGGTAAAGTATTCTTACAGCATAATGAATTGAAATAGTTGTCTATTTTTTGACAAATCTTTCATCAGTTTCCATAGTAGTCCCACATTGATTGCAGGTTCTAAGGCTTTCAGATGCATAAAACTCTCGGAATCTTGGAAGAAAGTCATTTTCAATATTGGTAAGTGAAAAATAGGTTTCATACAGTTTATTGTTGCAGTTGTCGCAAAACCACAATAAACCATCTTTTTCATTTCCAGCACGTACTTTTTCAATCACCAATCCAATAGAACCTTCTGTTCTCATAGGAGAATGCGGTATTTTTCCCGGTAAAAGGAACATATCACCAGGCCCTAGTTTGATATCAACTGGTTGGCCATCTTCTTGAATTCGAACACAGATATTACCTTCTAGTTGGTAAAATAGCTCCTCTGTTTCGTTATAATGGTAATCTTTTCTCGCGTTTGGCCCACCAACGATCATGACGATAAAATCGCCTGCCTTAACGTATAAATTCTTATTTCCTACAGGTGGCTTTAAGAGATCTCTATTCTCTTCTATCCATTTTTGTAGGTTGAAAGGTTTCTGAATAGCCATGTCAATATATTTTGGACTAAGTTATATTTTTTGTTTCCAGGGTGTCCTTATAATTTAAGGAAATTCTTGAAGAAATTTCTAAATTTCTCACTTTTAAATGCTTTCTCAACTTCAGCATCTATATCTTCTTTACTATAGTTTGTATTTTCATTTAATGTGAATGCGTTTAAAATAATATAAGAACTATAGAAATCTATGTATTCAGGGATCTCCAATAAAACGGGATCCTCTGAATGGTATTTGTGAGTGAAATCGTAATAATCTGCATGTATTAATAACGGAGCTCCTTTGATTTTTTCATAGCTGGATGGGTAGATCAATTCTAGCTTAGCTAAAATATAATCGATTGCTCTTCGTTCCTTCTTTCGGAAATCCTGCTGTTTCAGATTAGCCTCGTTAAGGGCAAACATATATTCTTTGCGAATTTTTAGCAGAGAATTATTGAATGCGGTCGGTTCTTGCATGAATAAACTATCCGTAACGTATTTCTGCATAAAGAAACGTTTAGCAGCGAGATACCTGTTTTGTTGTTTCCCTCTCTCCCCTTTAAACTTTAGGCTTGTCAGTAGGGCATCGTTATCGAATCGAATCGATAGGCTATCTCTAGGAGATAGGTATAGGTCTAAATAGAAGTCGTGGTGGATAAGTCTGTAATAATTCGGTACACTATCTTGAATGTTAAAGACTAATTTCCCTTCCTCTGTAAAACTTAGGGTGTCTACATTGTCCATTTCAATGTTCTTCAATCTTTTTTGAAGAAAGACCTTTGCTTCAGGATGTTGTAGATGCTCAATTTCCACCTCAGTATGTATCCTCGTGATATATTTTTTCTTGGCTTTCTCTTCAACGCAGGATATGCATATTAGCAAAAGGGTACATAAAAGAATACTATTTTTCATTGGATGAATTATTAATTTTGACTGAAATAGTTTTGTTCGAATGCCTTTTGAGCGGCTAATTCTTCTGCTTTCTTTTTAGAAGTGGCTTTTGCAGAACTTAATTCTATACCTTCCAAATATATCGCAATTTCGTAGGTTTTATTGTGATCCTCCCCACTTTCTGAGATCATATTGAATTCAATGGATTGTTTGTTTTTTTGAGCCCATTCCAAAGCATAGCTTTTGTAACTGCTGATGCTATTGATTAATTGCTTCAGCTCTATACGGGGGAAAATATGATCCAAAATAAATCTATAGGCTGTATCCCATCCCAAATCCAGGTAAATAGCCCCAATTATTGATTCTAGAGCATTTCCGATAATGGAATTACTTTGAAATGCTTGTTCTGAAGCTATGATGTATTTCTCAAACTTTAACTGCTTGCCAATGTTGTTTAATTGCTTTCGGCTAACAATCTTGGAACGCATGGTTGAGAGGTGACCTTCAGATTTATTTGGGTACAAATTGTGTAGTTCAGCAGCAACTACTGCTCCTAATATGGCGTCTCCAAGAAATTCTAGTCGTTCACCATTGGTATGGACTGATTTCTCTATTGAACTATGTGAAAAGGCCTGGCGATATAGGTTTATATCCCTTGGTTTTTCAGTTAGGATTGAAAGCAAAAAGCCCTCTAGACGTCTGTCTAAAGAGCTTTTGATAGCTTTATTTCGAAATATTTTATGCCAAATGTTTCGAATCAACTTATATCTTTTTAAAGATTACAGAAGCATTGTGTCCACCAAATCCAAATGTATTAGACATTGCAGCATTGATTTCTCTTTTCTGAGCTTTATTCAGCGTAAGATTTAATTTGCTGTCAATGTTTTCATCATTTGTTGAATGATTGATTGTTGGAGGGATGATTCCTTCCTTTACAGCCAAGATAGAAGCGATTGCCTCAACAGCTCCTGCAGCTCCCAAAAGGTGACCTGTCATAGATTTTGTTGAGCTAATGTTCATGTTATATGCATGATCTCCATAAACTTCTTGAATTGCTTTTACTTCAGCAATATCTCCAAGTGGTGTAGATGTTCCGTGCACATTGATATAATCGATTTCGTCAGGGCTCATGTTTGCATCACTCAATGCATTTTTCATTACCAATTTTGCGCCTAGTCCTTCTGGATGTGGTGCAGTGATATGGTGCGCATCAGCGGCAGCTCCTCCACCAACTAATTCGGCGTAAATGGTAGCTCCTCTTTTTAAAGCGTGCTCATATTCTTCAAGAATAATGGTTCCTGCTCCTTCTCCAAGGACAAAACCATCTCTTTCAGAGTCGAATGGTCTTGAAGCGGATCCAGGTGCATCATTTCTGGTAGAAAGTGCTTTTAAGGCGTTAAAACCTCCTATTCCTGCTTCATTTACTGAGGCTTCAGATCCACCAGTGATCATTACATCTACCTTCCCTAATTGGATGTACATATAAGCATCGATGATGGCATTTGTTGAAGATGCACAGGCAGAAACAGTAGTGAAGTTAGGTCCTCTAAATCCGTATTTCATTGAGATCATTCCAGAAGCGATATCTGCAATCATCTTTGGTATAAAGAACGGGTTGAAGCGGGGTGTACCATCACCAGCGCTAAAATTCTTTACTTCGTGGAAAAAGGTATAGATTCCTCCAATTCCAGATCCCCAGATAACACCTGCTCGGTTACTATCTATCGTTTCCAAGTCAAGTCCAGAGTCTTTCATGGCTTCCTCGCAAGCTACCATAGCATATTGAGTGTAAGGGTCCATCTTACGGGCTTCCTTACGATCGATATGGTCTAATGGGTTGAAGTCTTTTAATTCACACGCGAATCGCGTTTTAAACTTTTCTGCATCGAAATGAGTAATAGGGCCAGCTCCACTAACCCCATTTATCAATCCATTCCAGTAAGACTTCACGTCATTTCCTAGTGGTGTAAGTGCACCAAGACCTGTTACTACTACTCTTTTTAGTTCCATATGAAGCTATTTTTCATTCTATCAAGTTCAATTGTGGCAATAAATCGCCAAAACCGATAGAAGATACTAAATTGACGCTAAATTCTATTATTTCAATCCAAATATGATCAATATTTTTTAGGGCAGAAGTATAATTCGCCAAAAATCACATTAATAAATTTAGATTTTAATTTCGGTTTTAAACTAAATTATTCGCAAACTAGGTAGTTATGCGAATAATTGCATGCTAAATGAAGCATGTAAAAAGAAAAGAACACTTAAAACCGAAGTTCTAAGTGTTTTCTTTTCAATTTTCTTAGTTAAGTGCGTTTTCGATGAACTCAACAGCAGCACCAACTGTACCAATACCTTCTGCTTGGTCATCTGGAATTTGAATATCGAATTCTTTTTCGAATTCCATGATCAACTCAACAGTGTCAAGAGAATCAGCTCCCAAATCATTTGTGAAGCTCGCTTCGTTAGTTGCTTCGCTTACGTCCACGCCTAGCTTATCTACAATGATAGCTCTTACTTTAGATGCAATATCAGACATATCTTCTCCAATTTAGTTAATTTACACTGCAAATAAATATATAATCTGAAACATAGACAAATTTTTGTAACATTTGCATGTGCTTTGTGAGCGATAAAATTACAAATATTTCACGTAAAAAGATATAAGGATGAAAAAGATTGCCATTTTTGCTTCAGGATCTGGTTCCAATGCAGAAAACATAGTGAAGTATTTTAAAGGAAATGATGAGGTAAGTATCAGTGCTATACTTACTAATAAATCAGATGCCTACGTTTTAAAAAGAGCGGAAAATTTAGGAATACCTAGTTTGGTTTTTGATAGAAATGATTTTGTAAATTCTACAAAAGTTTTAGATTATTTAAATGAATTAGGTGTTGATGGAATTGTCTTGGCTGGTTTTCTTTGGAAAATCCCAACTGAATTAATTATTGCCTACCCAGATAAAATTGTGAACATTCACCCTGCCTTATTGCCAAATTATGGTGGAAAAGGTATGTATGGAATGAATGTGCATCGAGCTATCATTGCAAATCAGGAGCTAGAAAGTGGAATTACGATCCACTTGGTAAATGAAGAATATGATAAGGGAGCTATCCTTGTTCAGGCTAGAACTCGTATTCAAAGTGGGGATAGCCCAGAAGATTTAGCTCAAAAGATTCATGCATTGGAATATACTTATTTCCCAGTGGCAGTTGAGGCTTGGTTGAAGTCTATGTAGCGTTCTTGGAAATAAAAAAGGCGTATCCTGATGGATACGCCTTTTTTATTTTTTTATCTAAACAGGTGTATAGTACCTGAATGTTTTTCATCTTTCCCGTTCGAGGAGTTATGAAGATTCAATGTGTAGAAATATAATCCTGCTTGTAAATCATCTCCATGAGAACTGTCTTTTCCATCCCACCAATTTCCATTTAGGCCATATTGTCCATCGTGATATACTTTTTTACCCCAACGGTTAAAGACATTAAATTCAGATTGATCATAGAATCTAGCGTCTAGTCGGTCAATTCTAAATTCTTGATTTAAGGCGTCTCCATTTGGACTAAATACATTAGGGATTATAAGGTCACAATAGAAGGTGACTGTTCTAGAGATGCTCGTGTCACATACAGTATATATTATATCAAATTGGTCGTACTCGTCCGTTGATAAGGTGAATACATTGTCGCTGATCATTTCAAGTGGCGCTGTATTTCCTTCACTATCCGTAACGTCCCATGTTCCAGGATCTCCAACATAATCAATTGTAATAGCTGTGGATAATCCACATTCCACGAATTGAGATACAGATATCGTTGGGCGCTTTTTTTCGAATTCAACATCAATTGAATCTACACCATCACAACCGTAATAGTAGAAAGAATAGATTCCGTATTCAGAAACAGCCGCATCTGTGGTTGTGGCTTCCTCGTCACTAAATACGACTAAACCAGGACCCGTTGCATCCCAATACCCTTCTTGTCCTGCTACAGTTGCTGTAAGGCCTTCAACTTTCCTTGAACAGGTAATGAGACTCTCTTCTACTGAAACTACAGGGTCTTCTTGTTTTACTTCCACTTCCTGGGAGAAATGACCTTCACAAAAATCAAACGTAAAGGTGAACGTATACGTACCATAACCATCTACCGTAGCAGTTGTAGTTAATTCACTATCGTCTCCTAATTCTACATTGTTTCCGTCTGCAGAGCTAGCGGTCCAGGTTCCAGATTGAATATCATTCGTTACACTAATGTCAAATTCAAAATCACAAGTCACGATTTCCGGTATATCTAGTATAGGGGACTCCTGTTCTATTATAACTGTTTGAATATCACTTCTACCACAACTGTTATAATATATAAACTCATAAGTCCCTAGTTCTGGAACGGTAATTTGTGGGCTTAGCACCTGATTATTTGGACTGAAAATCACATTGGTTGGTCCTCCAGGAGGGGCAACATATTCCCAGTGTCCAGGTTCTTCAGCGAAATTGGAGTCTGCTACTGCAATAGAAAAGGTGTTAACGCATGATTCAGTGAAATCTTCTTCTACAATAGGCACTTCCCAAATAGATTGATCTACCGTTACCGTTTGCGTAATAACAGATCCACAGAAGCTATGGTATTCGAATTCATAAACACCAGTTTCGTATACCTGTATAGTAGGTGTTTGACTTTGGTTATTAGGAATGAAATCAACATCCAATGGATTTATGGTATCTTCTACATATTCCCAGAACCCAGGATTTTCAAGATTAGGGTCCAATACGCCCAATTCAAACATGGAGTCACAGGAAACCGTAAAGTCTGATTGAGTTACAGGGCTGTCCCAGATATAAACTCCTATTTCTTCAAACCACTCACAGCCGTTGTTGTCAATCAAATGATATTGGTAGTACTGTGTTTGATCTCCTTCCATACCTATGATTTCGGTTTGAGAGCTGTCTACCGTTGGATCAACGAAGGAATTTGGGTAGTTTGGACTAACCCAGAAAGAATCTACATAAGAAACCGATGCTTCTTGATTTAAGCAAAGGTCAAAATTCCATCCAAAAATATAACCGTCATCACCTGTCCAAGTATCAATTACAATAATTTCCCAGTCTCCATTTACTGGTGAGCCAACAGCATTTGAGAACGAATTAGGATAATAACTTGCATAATCATCCGTAAATGTCCCATCACCATTATCAATGGTTGCTGGAAATGGATTTATAAGTTCGTCGTATAAATCGTGCATGGTAGATGTGGCAGTTGGCGTCCAGCAGTATTCGTATCCAATTCCTGGAACCGTATCTGCGTTTGGCTCTCCAAAGTCAACTCCAAATAGTCCATTCCCATTACCAGAGCCGTTTTGATCTTCTAATAAAGTTATCGTATCTCCATTTGGCACAACGAAATGAATGGTTAAATCTCCCATCCAGGTGTGTTCAAGTGTTAGACAAATCTTTTCAATACATAAGCTATCTTGAATAGTTGCGGTTGGCGCATAACCTCCTAAAGTTATAGTAGAGCTATATTCAGCTGATCCACCAGAAGGGACATCATCTAGAAATACAGGAATTGGTTCTTCAATTTCAAACGGAGGAACTCCATTGTTTTCATAGTCCGCAAAAACGGTACTTGTTTCTCCAACGCAAATTGTGTCTTCTGAAACACTTAACGTAATGATAGTATTTGGTGTTGGATTGACGATGTAAAATTTAAATTGCATTTGGCAATTATTCGCATCAGTTGTGGTTAAAGTAACTAAGTGCGGTATGGTATTATCCACTGTAATATCATTGATATTTTGACCAGCAAATGGATTTCCATCAATTCCAGCAATATTCCAAACAAAACCTGTAGTGGCATCAGACTGGGTATAAGTCGTTCCCGAATTTGGGTAGGAACCTGTAGCCATCAAATTGATGTCCCAACAGAATTCTACGGTATCACCAGGGTTGATAGTGTTTACAACGCCAACACCAGGAATACTATAACTCAAGTTCATATCATAATCCTGACAGGCTACTGCCGATCCTACAAGAAAGCTACTTGTATTATAAGGTGCCGTTGGGCCAGAGCCAGTAAGTACTACTGTTCCGTCAGATTTTTTTAAACTGTATGTTGCGCCATTCCAACCGTCATTTTGCAAATCAACGAGGTCAAGATTATGTGTTCCATAATCCAAACAGAAGTCAAATGAATAACTATGGTTGTCCAGGTGATTTATTCCGAAAGAACTTATTTTGTTGTCTTTTTCAACAGACCAACTTATTTCGGTTCCATCTGAACCAGTTGTGAGGTCTAGTGTATATTGTTCCTGATTTAATCCACATTGAGAGAAAGCTGTTCCCGATGTTATCAACGCAAGAATGAAAAGGTGTAAAAATTTCATAATAGTATTATTGAGCGTCGTTAAACATTTGGGTTAGTACTTTTTTCGGGTAGAATACAATTGCCTGGGTGCTATCTATTTTGTAGAAAGTATAGGCGTTGTTACTCACTTCAAAGTCAAACTTTAATACATTAAAAGTTGAAAGAGCAGGGTCTTCATTACTAACAGAAAATGGTAAGCCTGTTGTCGGATCTTTAGCGGGGATAGTATAGAAATCCGTCATGTTATTGGTCTTTATACCAACATCTTTAAGGTAGTATCCATTGTCTAGAAAGTAGTTCCAAAACTCAATGATGGTGGAATCTTGGAGTAAAAGAGTGGATTGGGTATTGGATGAAAATCTTGCCTGTAACCTACTGTCGGCTTGTACTTGAGCCATTAGGGATGAAAAGCAGAAAAAAGAAACGAGATAAAACAGAAACTTCTTCATGTCACTACGGTTTAGTTGTAATAATTATTCCAATAATATATTGGACATCAAATGGCGTACTTTCTCCATTTTATTATGAAAAAAATAACATTAATGTCCAAAAATTAGAATTTATTAACTACAAATATAGGCTTTTTTCGTTCTTAACAAGTCCATTTATAGCTAAACCAATGAAAAAATGATTGTGCATTCATTCGAACAAATAAAACCTTCGTCTTAATTGTTTATGTAGGATATTTCTGGATAATTGTCAGTTATCCTGTGGCTTATCTTCTTAAGTTGATGGTTCCTGAGTATTTCTCATCCTTTTTTGTGAGGTGGTTGTGGAGATTCAGGGTAAAGTAGTAGACTCCTTCCATCAAATCATCTCCATTCGTACTGTCTTTACCATCCCACCATGATCCATTTAAGCCGTATTGACCATTGTGGTACACTTTCAGTCCCCAACGATTGAATACATTGAGCTCAGATCGGTCATAATACCTTGAGTCCAATCTTTCGATGGTGAATTCTTGGTTTATGGCATCGTTGTTAGGAGTGAAGACGTTCGGAATAATTATATCACAGAAGAAAACTACAGATTTCTCAACGGAAGTATCACAACCCACATATTGAACAATGTACTGTCCATATTCTTCTCCGCTTAAGGTAGCCGTATTATTATCCAATTCGTTAAGTTCATAATCGTCTCCTTCCGTATTTTGAATAATCCAGTTTCCTGGTTCTCCTTCAAACTCTACTTCCAGTACGGCGTCCATCCCACAATCCACAAATTTTGGCACCGTGATATGTGGAGCTTTTTTTGCGAATTCAACATCAACGGTATCCACCCCGTTGCAACCGAAATAGTAGAATGAATATACTCCGTATTGCGATACGGTTGCAGTAGTTGTTGTTGCTTCAAAGTCCTCAAATACGATTGTGCCAGGTCCTTCCGCAACCCAGTGGCTTCCTTGTCCAGGAACTACTGCCGTAAGTTCAACTTCCCTACTGCACTCAATTAAGGTCTCGTCTACACTTATTACAGGAGCCTGTTCAGTAATTATTACATCCTGAGAAAAACTAGCTTCACAAAATCCGAAGGTATAGGTAAAGGTATAGGTCCCATAATCACTAACTTCTACTGCGGTATTTGGTTCGGTTATATCTTCAATTATAACAGTGGTGCCTTCTGGTGAAGAGTAAGACCAGGTGCCGTTTTGCACATCAGAGTTTGTTACGTTTATATCGAATTCGAAATCACAAGCCTGCGTAGTTACGATATCAAGGATAGGTGATACGGATATTACATCTACCACCAAATAGGTAGTATCTGCACAACCATTTACATAACTGAATATGTATTCTCCTAATTCAGGAACCGACACCAAAACAGAGTCGTCTGTGTTGTTAGGGAAAAAGGTTACATTGGTCGGTCCGCCTGGAGGAGCCAGGTATTCCCAGAAACCGGGAGTTCCCGTGATTCCACTTTCTGAATCAATCCAAAAAGAACTAACACATTCTTGTGTATCATAGATAGTGTCCGCTCCTACTTCAAAAAATTCTAATTCAACAGTATCTGTATTTTGACAGTAGGCAATGAATTCTATATCGTCAATACCAAAATCATTTCCATTTAAGTTCGTATTTTGGTTGGTAATACATATTTCAATTGTAGTGGCTGTTCCTGAAAACCAAGTAGCATTAAACTGGATCCAGTTTCCTGTAGTTGCTGGTGCGTTGAAAACAGCTCCTAATGGATCTCCGTCTATACTGAATTGTAAACTAGCTGGATTTATTGGAGAAATACTACTTACCCAAGTAGAGAAATCATAATTTGTATTGGGTTCTACTACAACATCTTGGCACCATACTTCTTCATTCAAGGTACCTGTACCGTTAATGGCCATAAAGTTTCCAGTGCCTCCATGTCCTAATCCAATAAGATTGGCGTGGACTAAATTGGCATCTGTTGTAACCGCATAGGTTCCCTCATTCCAAATGGTTGTGGCATTGTAGGTATATTCACTACTGAAGCCTGTGTTTCCAGACTGGAAATCACCATTCGAAGTAAGGTTTCCAGTGACAAATGTCCCAAAAATGATATATTCTTCCTCTTCAGTTAGCCATTTTACGGTGTCCGTAGAGCCATCAGCCCATTGAAAGGAGTCATAGCCGTTGTAATTTACGGTAACGGATACACTATCACCAGGGCAGACTGTGAACTCTGATCCCGATAACAATTCCGGTAAATCATCACAAGGGCTCTGCTGAGCAAAAGAAATAAAAGAGAGGGTCAAAGAGAGGATGAGAGCTAGATAAAACTTCATTGCGTAAAAAATTACTTTAAAACCAAAAATACAAAAATATGTCAGAAGATAGCAAAATTACAGGTAATGCGTGGTATTTTGAATAAATGAATGTTAAAATGTTAAAAAATAATGGCAATCGAACATTAAAATTGCCTGATAATCAAAGAGAGCTTCCATTTTTGATTAGCATGCGAAGAATATTTTTTACTTTTGCCCCAAGTGAATTCAGTTTAAAATCACAGAATTTTAATCGTAGAGTGATAGAGAGGATTTCTCTATCAGAGAAGTAGGACGGATTTTTTATTTAATTTACTGATTTATACGAATAATTAGGTCATTAGGATGGAACAAAAAAATATAAGAAACTTTTGCATTATTGCGCATATTGATCATGGTAAAAGTACACTGGCTGATAGGTTGTTATCAGATACAGGTACCATATCAGAGCGCGATCAACAAAGTCAGTTATTGGACGATATGGATCTTGAACGTGAGCGTGGTATTACTATCAAGAGTCATGCGATCCAGATGGAGTATGAGTATGAAGGTGAAACGTATCGTCTGAATTTGATTGATACTCCGGGCCATGTTGATTTTTCTTATGAAGTTTCTAGGTCTATAGCGGCCTGTGAAGGAGCGCTACTGGTAGTAGATGCTGCTCAAGGTATTCAGGCACAAACAATTTCCAACCTGTATTTAGCCTTGGAGAATGATTTGGAAATCATCCCAGTATTAAATAAAGTTGATTTACCTGGCGCGAACCCTGAGGAGGTTACGGATCAAATAGTTGATCTATTGGGTTGTGACGAAGAAGATGTAATTCCAGCTTCTGCAAAAACTGGAATTGGGATGAATGAGATATTGGCGGCAATTATTGGTAAAATCCCTTCTCCAGAAGGAGATGAGGACGCACCTTTGCAAGCCTTGATTTTTGATTCTGTTTATAATTCATATAGAGGGATTGAAGCTTATTTTAAAGTAATCAACGGTAAGATTAACAAAGGGGATAAGGTAAAATTCTTTGCTACAGAAAAACAATATTTTGCTGACGAGATTGGAGCCCTTAAACTGAAACAGCTTCCTAAAAAGGAAATTAAGGCTGGAGATGTTGGTTATATCATTTCTGGTATTAAAACAGCTACCGAAGTAAAAGTGGGAGATACGATTACATTGGTGGATAACCCTTGTGAGACCGCTATTGAAGGGTTTGAGGATGTAAAACCAATGGTATTTGCTGGTATATACCCAGTAGTTACAGAGGATTTCGAAGAACTTCGTGCATCAATGGAGAAGCTTCAATTGAATGATGCTTCACTTACTTTTGAACCAGAATCTTCCGCAGCTTTAGGCTTTGGATTCCGTTGTGGGTTCTTGGGAATGCTACACATGGAGATTATCCAAGAAAGGCTGGAGCGAGAATTCGATATGACCGTTATTACTACGGTTCCCAATGTATTTTACGACGCCTTTTTGAAAACAGGTGAGAAAATTGAAATTCACAATCCATCGGAGTTACCAGAGCCAAATATTTTAGATGTTGTTCACGAACCTTATATCGCCGCTCAAATCATTACTAAAGCTGATTTTGTAGGGCAGGTAATGAATCTTTGTATTGAGAAAAGGGGAATTCTAAAAAATCAGGTGTATTTAACTTCAGATAGAGTAGAATTAAGTTTTGAAATGCCTCTTGCCGAAATCGTATTTGATTTTTATGATAAGTTGAAAACTATCTCAAAAGGGTATGCTTCTTTCGATTATCAACCAATAGGTATGAAGCCTACCGTTCTCGTAAAAATGGATATTTTATTGAATGGAGATCAGGTTGATGCTCTTTCTGCACTTATCCATAGAGACAATGCGTATACGATTGGGAAGAAAATCTGCGGAAAGTTGCGTGAGCTTATTCCAAGACAGCAATTTGATATTGCTATTCAAGCAGCTATTGGAGCAAAGATCATTTCTCGTGAAACCGTAAAGGCACTTCGTAAAGATGTTACAGCAAAGTGTTATGGTGGTGATATTAGTCGTAAGCGTAAACTTTTGGAAAAACAAAAGAAAGGTAAGAAGCGTATGCGTCAAGTAGGGAATGTAGAAATTCCACAATCAGCATTTATGGCTGTATTGAAACTAGATGATTAAATTGCTTTTTCAAGATAAATTTAAAACGCCTCAGGAGCTTCCCGAGGCGTTTTTTTTGTTTATCTCTATAGCATTGTTTTTTATTATATTTGTGCTGATTCAACGCACCAATCGACTATTTAAATTTTATATGAGAAAGATTATACTTCCATTTTTGCTACTTGTTTGCTTCAGTTCTTGTGAGGAAGGGGATAGTTCAGCTGCAAAAGTTGAAAAACAAGAAATCAACCAGGTAGTAGATGGGGAAAAAGAAGGCCTTCATCAAATACGTAAAAGTGATGGTAGCCTAAGAAATGAAATACGCTTTGTCAATGGAAAACGACATGGTTTGTCTACAGATTTTTACGATACCGGTGAAAAAAGAATGGATATTAACTATGTGGAAGGGGTAAAGAATGGAGATGTTACCTGGTACCATAGAAGTGGAGAAGTCTATAGGGTGAACCCATATGTTGATGGGTATGTTCAGGGAGTTCAGAAGAAGTTTTATGAAAATGGTCAACAACTTTCCGAGCTTGAGTTCTTTCAAGATTTGCCTGGTGTAGGATTGAAGGAATGGGATCGTTCTGGGAATGAGAAAAAGTTTAAGTATACATTAAAGTCCAAGCGTGTGGGCTCACGTGTACAGGTACAGTTGTCTTCTAAAAAGCAAAATGCTGAATTTTTTATTGGAGATCTGAAGCAAAATAAATTCATGCATATAGGTCTTAAAGATGTGACCTTAGGTGAAGGAGTAGGAGAGTTTGGCATGGATGAGTTTAAAGGTAAATCTACGCTGGATATTATTGTGAAATACCCTACCTATAATAAGAACCCTATGATTTTTGTGGGTACCATTAAAAAGAGTCAACTATGAAATTATTAAAGTATTTTCTAATTGTTTTTCCTCTTGGACTATTAGCTCAAAAGGATGCTTGCTCCAAATGGAAAAGTCAAGCTATGCCTTTGCTACAGCTGGATGAAATTGGAAACAATTCTAGAAGTGACTCATTGGATATTTTATCCTACGATATTTATTTGGATTTGGCGGATTATCAAACTGAACTATTAAAGGCTTCATGTGAGATTTCTTTTCAGTCTAAAATTGTGGGACAAAATATTTTACCCCTGGATTTATTTGGTTTGACTGTGGACTCTGTTATCCATAATGGAGGATCCTTGAGTTATACACATGTAGACCAAAGGTTGGAAATTACCTTTGATACTAATTTTAATCTGGTAGATACTTTTCAAGTAAAGGTCTATTATCAAGGAACGCCAGAGGTGGATGGATCTAATTTTGGGGGATTCGATTTTACTACCAACTATGCCTATAACCTTGGGGTAGCATTTCAATATGAGCCACACAATTTTGGGAGGTCCTGGTTTCCATGTTTTGACAACTTTGTAGAAAGAACAAAATATACCTATCGTGTATTGACTACGGGGGGAAGAACTACTTATGCAAATGGACTCCTGGTTGAAGAAAATTTATTGGGAGGGGATAGTATTTATAGGGTATGGAAGAGTGACTTGGAAATACCTACTTATCTGGCTTCCGTTGCCACTGCGAAATACAAAGAAGTTGGGGATAGTCTTTTAAGTCTTTCAGGTAATTATGTGCCTGTGGTCCTTGCTGCACTAGAAAATGATACAGCTGATATCAAAAATTCTTTTGTCCATTTGGACGAGGCTTTTCATTTCTTTGAAGATAAATTCGGTCTGTATAGATGGGAAAAAGTCGGATACAGCGTGACTCCGGTGGGCGCGATGGAACATCCTGGAAATATTGCTTACCCTGCTAGTCTCGTTACCGGAACTACTTCCGGGGAGGAAATAATGGCTCATGAGCTGGCGCATCATTGGTTTGGTAATTTGATTACCTGTAAGGAGGCTCAGGAAATGTGGATTAATGAAGGTTTGGCAGAATACTTGTCCTATTTGTTCATGGAGCATGTATATGGATATGAGACCTACCTGAAAATAATTCGAGAGAACCACGTTGATATGCTGGATAAAGCGCATATCTCAGATGGTGGTTATCAAATTTTGGCAGAAATGCCTTTGAATGTAACCTATGGAAAGCATACCTATAATAAAGGTGCAGATATGATGCATACCCTTCGGTCTATGATGGGTGAAGCTTCATTTTATGATGGGTTAAAGGGAGTTTTAGATTCGTTCGCATTTTCAGATATAAGTTCTGAAGAATTCAGAGATCATTTGATCGGACAAGGTTATGATGTGAATGACTTTTTTGAAAATTCTATTTTTCAAGCTGGATGGGCTCAATTTGATATCGTAGCCATGGAATGGAATGGATCCCTTAGTTCTGTGGATATTCAAATTGATCAAAAGCTTAGAGAAGCAACTGGCTGGTATGAAAATATACCCTTGAAGATTTCTTTCAGGTCCTCCAATGGAGACTTGCATGAGTCTTCCATTGTAGTAGGTGGAGAACAAACGGACTTGAGCCTAATTTTACCATGGGAGCCTCATTTGGCCTACCTAAATGCAGATGATGCGATTAGTTTAGCTAGTATAGGAGAAGATTTTCACTTGAAAGAAAACATTCAAGAGCAAATAGAGGTAGATCTTGCAAAATTAGACTTAAGTCTAGTGAGCTTGGAAGATTCAAATTTTGTTCGTGTAGAGCACCATTGGGTAGCTCCTGAAGCTCAGATTAACGACTTGAAATATATTATTTCTACAGACCGTTATTGGAGTATAAGAATATTGGATGATGCGACAATCAATTTAAATGGAGACTTTAGGTATAAAGGAAATTCTACTGGGAGTTTAGATGAAAGTTTGATGTCTAATATAACTACTGATTTCAATGAGGAGCGTATGGTTTTACTTTATCGTGAAAATGCAGATCAGGATTGGGAGGCCTTTGATAATCAAGTGCTATCTGCTGGATCACTGACCAATAAATTTGGGAGAATTGAAGGTGTTAACTTAACATCTGGAGAATATTGCTTTGGGTTAAAATTATGGCCTATTGGAATAGCCGAATTTACTGAGATCAACCGCATGTCTGTATTCCCAAATCCTACAGGAGGCAAAATTCAAATTAAAATTGATCCAGACCTTAAAGTGAAAGGATTGACTATTTTTACCGCTGAAGGGAAAACGGTACTGGATTATTATAAAGATATTGACCATGATCAAACGATCATGTTGCCCGATTCGGGTTTATACCACATTATTATGACCGACTCAAAAGGAAGAATCTATAGAGAGAAGGTCGTAGTAGAATAAAGGAAAGCTAACAACAACTTAATAAACAGAATACAGATGAATTTAGATCTGACAGGAAAATGGGCAGTAGTTTGTGGAAGTACTCAAGGTATTGGGAATGCTTCGGCAATGGAAATGGCAGAAATGGGAGCTAATATTTGCTTGGTGGCCCGAAATGAAGAAAGGCTTCAAGAGGCCTTAGAGCAGTTGCCAGTTGTTAAAGGACAAGAGCATACTTATTTAGTAGCTGATTTTAGTAATATTGAAGAAGTTCGAGAAAGAGCTACTGGATTTGCAGAAGGTCATGATGTAAGTATTTTGGTGAATAATACAGGAGGTCCTAAGGGAGGTCCGGCTAATGTTGCTCCAATCGAAGAATATTTAGCAGCATTCAATATGCACTTAGTGTGTAATCAAATTTTGGTTCAGGCTTTCGTTGAAGGCATGAAGAAAAGCGGTTATGGACGTGTAATTAATATCATTTCTACTTCAGTGAAAATTCCATTGAAAGGATTGGGAGTTTCCAATACGATCAGAGGCGCTGTAGGTAATTGGTCAAAGACATTAGCGAATGAGTTGGGAGCTTTTGGAATAACCGTAAACAATGTTTTGCCTGGAGCAACTGCAACGGCAAGATTAGAGTCTATTATTGCTAATAAAGCAAATAATACAGGTGCTTCTGAGGAAGAGGTGATGAATCAAATGACTTCTATTGTTCCTATGGGAAGAGTAGCACAACCTGAAGAAGTGGCAAATGCGGTTGCATTTTTAGCTTCGCCGGCTGCTTCTTATATCAATGGGATCAATGTTCCTGTTGATGGAGGTAGAACAGGTTGTTTATAAAATTGGGTACTATGAAGATGTTAAATTATATCAACGGAGCGCTTGTTACTCCTGTTAGCGGGGATTATTTGGATAATACGGATCCTTCAACAGGAGAAATATATAGCCATGTTCCAGATAGTGATGAAAGGGATGTGCAGTTGGCTTATGAAGCTGCAAAGGCTGCTTTTCCCACATGGTCTAAAATGGCAAAAAGTAAACGATCAGCTATCATGATGAAGGTAGCATCTTTATTGATTGAAAATTTGGATCGATTTGCGAAAGCTGAGAGTCAAGATAATGGGAAGCCAGTTTGGTTAGCAGAATCAGTAGATATTCCAAGGGCAGCTTCAAATTTTGAGTTTTACGCAACGGCTATACTTCATGATTCGGCGGAAACCCACGAAATGGAAGATGTAGCATTGAATTATACTATGCGTCAACCGTTGGGTGTGGTAGCTTGTATTTCTCCATGGAATTTACCGCTTTATCTTTTCAGTTGGAAAATTGCACCGGCTTTAGCTTCGGGTAATTGTGTCGTAGCTAAGCCAAGTGAGGTTACTCCAATGACAGCGTATTTACTTTCTGAGATTTGTATAGAGGCTGGTATGCCTGCGGGGGTATTAAATATCGTTCACGGTCTTGGGCCAAAAGTAGGTGAGGCTATGATTGTCCATCCGGATATTCCTGCTATCTCATTTACTGGAGGAACTGCTACAGGTCAGCATATTGCCAGACAAGCAGCACCTATGTTCAAGAAATTGTCTCTTGAATTAGGCGGTAAAAACCCGAATCTAATATTCGCAGATTGCGATTTTGATAAAATGATTAAAACAACCTTGCGTTCATCTTTTGCGAACCAAGGGGAAATATGTCTTTGTGGATCTAGAATACTAGTAGAAGAAACTATCTACGAAAAGTTCAGAGATAGATTCGTAGAGGAAGTTAAACAATTAAAAGTAGGGCATCCTTCAGGTGACGTCAATATGGGAGCAATAGTTTCCAAAGGTCACATGGAAAAGGTTCAAGGTTATATTGAGTTGGCTAAGGAAGAAGGTGGAACCGTACTTTGTGGTGGAAATAGAGTTCACCCCGAAGGGTATGAAAATGGATTCTATTTGGAGCCAACGGTTATAGAGGGTCTGGATTATAATTGCAGAACCAACCAAGAAGAAATTTTTGGTCCTGTAGTTACCATTATGCCTTTTAAAACGGATGACGAAGCGTTGATGTATGCTAACAGTACACAGTATGGTTTGGCTTCTACGGTTTGGACCAGTAATTTAAATAGGGCGCATAAAATGGCTGCTGAATTACATACTGGAATTGTTTGGATCAACACGTGGTTGTTGAGAGATTTGAGAACTCCTTTTGGAGGGGTGAAACAATCCGGAGTTGGTAGGGAAGGTGGTTTCGAAGCTTTACGTTTCTTTACTGAGCCTAAAAATGTTTGTATTAAATTCTAGATATATAGCAGGTGGCTCTCTCTTTTGGGGAGCCACTTCTTTTTTGTTTGAATTTTAGTAACTTGAAGCTCATTTAATTAAATCAAATACGTTTTACAATGAAAAAGTGGATAACCCTCTGCTCAGCCTTTTTAATTGGGATGAGCGCACTATTTGCTCAAGGTAGTAACTTGGAAGAATTGACTCAGAACAGGAAAGATCTGATTGTAAAGATCAATAAACGATTTCTTGGTAACTATTCGGTCCGAATAAATCTTGGTGACCAACTGGATGTTATAGATGAAAGGTATAATTACGATAATCGATTGAAAAATGATCGTCGTGAAATATTGGAATTTCAAACCATTGATGGGGCTGTTCAATTTTTGAATGATCAGGGGTACTATTTTAATCCTAATAAAGGAGTGTATTGGGATCATCCTGATGGTGCTAAAAATGATGACTTAAGGAGAAATGGTACTGCTAAAATTGGTGAGAAAAACCCTGATGATAATCCGAAAATAGTATTTGGTGAACGTATGGTATTTACCAATGCTAAAGGAAAAATAGCTCCTACCTATGCTAAAAAGAAATACATGTACCCTTATCATAAGGGGAGTCTAGCTACTGTTTATTTTACAACAAATAGTGCTAAAGTAAATAAAGAGGAGTTACAGGCAGTTGTTAAGGCTTTAAAGGCTGATAAAAAAATGCATGTACGTCTTGAAGGTAATGCGGATATGAGAGGGTCCAATGAATTGAATATGAATCTTGCTAAATCTCGTGTTCAGGCTTGTTTGGATTTACTAGTAAATACCTATGGGTTTAGTAAGGATAGATTTGAAACAAGTGTCAAGGGAGAGGAAAACCCTGTATCTGAAAAGTTGCATTTAAATCGTAGAGTAGATTTTATCCACGTTAAATAAGCTATTCTTAAAAAAATATTGAAGGGAGACAGAAGATATCTGTTCTCCCTTTTTTTTGTCTAATTTTTAAAAACCAATTCTCCGTCAAGGTAAGTTTGCTCAATTTGAATAGTGGGGATTTTAGATTTTTCAATTTTCATGATGTCTTGATCAAGCACAATAAAATCTGCCAATTTGCCCACTTCCAGACTGCCTTTTTTCTGTTCTTCAAAACTAGCAAAGGCAGCCCAAATAGTCATACCTCTTAACGTTTGCTCTCTGCTTAAGGCATGTTGAGTTTGGAAACCCATTTCTGGTTCTTGTTGAGTGTTTTGTCTACTTACTGCAGCATGAAAGGTTAATCTTGGATCAACTTTTTCTATCGGGAAGTCAGTACCTAATGCGATTATTCCATTAATAGCCAATAGGTCACTGTAAGCATATGCAGTTGAAATTCTATCCTCACCCAGACGATCTTTAGCCCATAACATGTCGGAAATGGCATGGGTAGGTTGAACAGAAGGGATGATTCCATTTGAGAATAGGGGGTAGTCAGATGGATCCAATACTTGAGCATGTTCAATTCTCCACCTCCTATTTGGTTTATTTTTGAGGTGTTTTTGATACAAGCTTAACATTACCTTGTTGGTGGAATCTCCAATGGCATGACTGTTCAATTGGTAGGGACTATTGGAAATAGTTTGGATCATGGCTTCCAATTCTTCTATACTGGAAAGTAAATGTCCGTGATGTCCTTTTTTGTCTGAGTAGTGCTCTTTCAAGCAAGCGCCCCTTGATCCTAATGATCCATCTGCATATACTTTAAAAGAATTGACTTGAAGTAGGTTTGATGTATAGGGTGGTTTCTTGATATAATGGGCTAGATTATCCTGATTAAAGTTAATCATAGCATTTATTCTGATTTTTAATTCCCCCGCTTTTTGAAGACTATCGATGAGTTGAATGATGTCATGGTCAAGTCCAGCATCCGTTACGCTTGTTAATCCATGTGAGAAGCAAATATTTTCAGCTTCTTTTAGTGCTTTTATTTGAATTGATCTACTAGGTGGTGGTTGGCTATTAAAAATTAATTGCATCGGCTTGTCGATGATAATCCCGGTTAGTTCTCCTCCTTTTTGTTCAATCGATCCGCCTTTGAAGACCGTTTCGGTAGTTATGTTTGCTAGTGACAAGGCTGCTTGATTGACTAAAAGGGCATGCCCATCTATTCTTCTTATAGCGACAGGTGTTGTTGGGAATAAGCTGTCCAGGGATGTTTTGTTTGGAAAGGTTTTATCATTCCACAAATTCTGATCCCAGCCCTCCCCAAGAAGATAACTGTGGTTATTTTCCTTTTGAAATTTGATTAGTCTGTTTAGCACTTCATTGAAGCTTCCAGCACTGGTCAGGTCTACTCGCTGTCTCATTAATCCGAGTCCATAAAAGTGACAGTGTGCATCTATCCATCCGGGTAAAATAGTTTTTCCTGACATGCTTGAAATTAGGGGAGCTGTATAGTGATTGGAAATATAAGCATTGTCTCCTATGGCAATAATTTCACCCCCTTTTATAGCGATGGCTTCTTCTTGCCTAAAGGTGGAATCCACTGTGTAGATTTTTGCGTCTAATAGGATAAGGTCTACTGTTGTTTTCTTTCCACAGGATATAAGAAGACTTCCAACTAATAGGAATGGAAAAATGAACTTCATCTTTTTGATTTTAGCTAATATACGTTTTGATTGTGAAATTTTGCCCCTATAGGATTATTGGGATAGTGGAGGGTTCTGGATGGGAGCCAGTAAATAATTGTATATTGGCATAAATTAAATCAATCACATTATGGAATATCAGACACAACCTAGGATGCCAAAATTATTTATGCCGATCATTATTATTTTGGGCTTGGCCATTATGATAATCGCTCGTTCAACGGTTATTATACGTTCAGGTAAAGCTGGGGTGCTTTATAAAATGACTACAGGTGTAGATACAACACAAGTATTGGATGAAGGTTTTCATTTAATTGCTCCTTGGAATAATGCCATTGTTTATGAGGTAAGGCAACAGGATTTATTCGAAAAAATGTCTGTTCTCTCCTTGAATGGATTGGAAATAAAAATTGAAGCAACTGCTTGGTATCATCCTATTAAACGTAAACTGGGATCACTTCATAAGGAAAAAGGTCAAAACTATCTGGAGACCATTGTCAAGCCTGCTATTCGATCTGCTACAAGAAGCGTATTGGGTCGTTATACTCCGGAACAAATATATTCTTCTAAGCGTGATGCTATAGAAAATGAGATTTATGTTGAAACCAAAAAGATATTGGATTTTCAATTTATTGAACTAAAGGATGTTTTGGTTAGAGATGTTACCCTACCGAATAGTATCAAAGCTGCGATAGAAAGAAAGTTAGGGCAAGAGCAAGAATCACTGGAATATGAATTTAGGCTTCAAAAAGCTAGTAAGGAGGCAGAACGTCAAAGGATTGAGGCAGAAGGTAAGGCTGATGCAAATAAAATTCTAAATGCTTCCTTAACTGAAAACATCCTAAAGGAAAAGGGTATTGAAGCTACCTTGAAATTAGCGGAATCACCAAATACAAAGGTGGTAGTTGTTGGTGGATCAGATGGTTTACCTCTTATTTTAGGAAATAATTAATACCTATAAGATTGGTCTTTGGTATTAACTATTTTTTATAGGGAATGCCAAAGACTGTCAATACTGAATTAGTATATTTGTTTCATCAAAAGAGACAAGATGCAAAGGATAATTAGTGCTTTTATTGGTATTATGTTGATGGGTTGCGCCGCAATAAATTCACCTACTGGTGGTGAAAAGGATACGGAGGCTCCGGAAGTATTATCCATGCATCCCGAAAATGCCTCAACTAATTTTGATGCTTCGAAATTCAGCATACGATTCAATGAATTTATTGCTCGGGAAGATTTTAGCAAAAAGCTAATTATTTCACCTCCTGTGGGTGACGACTTTAAGGTAATCTATAGGGGTAAAAAGCTTATATTTCAATTACCGGATTCCTTAACTCCAAATACTACCTATTCTTTTCAATTTGGTAACAGTATAAAAGATTATACTGAGGGAAATTCATTGAATAATTTCCAATATGTATTTAGTACAGGGCCGGCATTGGATTCATTAAAATTGGCTGGTCATGTTATAAATGCTTCCAATGGTTTACCCGTTGAAAATGCATGGGTTTTATTATACGATCAATCTGAGAATACAGATTCCTTATTGTTTGATACATCCGCTAAATACATCACACAAACTGACGCTTCGGGGGCTTTCCATTTCGATTATTTGGCAGATAATGGCTATCACCTTTTTGCTTTGGTGGATCAAAATAATGACCTGAGGTATCAATCAAAACATGAATTGGCAGGGTTTTATACTGGGGTGATCTATCCGGATACTTTAGCCAGTCCTGAAATAGCTATTTTTCAAGAATCTGAAAAGTTTAAATTTTTAGGAGCCAGGTATAGTCAATACGGGAGATTAGACATAAAATTTCAAGGAAATGTAGATCCTTATGAAGTTGTCTTGGAGCAGCCACAGATTCATTATGAAACATGGAATAGCTCTGTGGATTCTTCTTCTATTTGGTTCAATCCGGAGGGAGTTGATAGTGTTTTGACCTTTGTGGAGTCTAGTGGTGGGATAGATACGGTAAATTCAAAGATTCTGCCTTTCAAAAAGCGATCCTTCAAATTGGATGTTCTAAAGGAGGTCTATCATTTAGAAGAGCCTATTTCAATTTCATCGGTTATGCCTTTTGAATTGTTGGATAGTTCCAAAATTATTTTGGTCAATCAGTCATTGGATACGATTCCACATTCCCTTCTTGGATTAGATGGTAGGGGCTATGAATTGAATTTTAAAAAGTCGGCAGGAGAAGCCTATAATTTGTTTGTATATCCTAATAGTTTCTCCTCCTATCTTGATGAAGCCAATGACTCGCTGCAATTTGCTTTTAAAATAAACCCTAAGTCAGCTTATAGTTCTATAGTGCTCAGTGTTGATTCGATCCTTGCTTCCAATCCTGGAATATTACAATTATCAACTAGTAAAGGAGCTCTGGTTAGATCAGTGCTAGTCGAAAGGGGGCAAACAAAGATTATATTAGATTATCTCTTGCCAGGTGAATATACCCTTCAATGGGTGGTAGATTCCAATGATAATGAGCGTTGGGATGCAGGGAATATTGCTGCTAAAATCCAACCTGAAAAAGTCCATAGACATAATGGGGTACTTAAATTAAAAGCCAATTGGGTGGTTGATATAGATTTTCAATCCTCAAAGCTGAATTTGTCACCATCTGCCAAAAAAGGTAATTTATCACGATAGGTATTTAGTTCGATTTTCGATAGGCTCCCTCGAATAGCTTGTGGGCTATTGTCTTTTGCTCTTACGATTATTTCTCCCAAAGGATTTATGATGGCTGACGCACCTATATGGTTGACTTGGTTGCCGTCCATTCCTACTCTATTTACACCAACCACATAGGATTGGTTTTCTATTGCTCTGGCAATGAGTAAATGTTCCCAGGCATATGTTCTCCTCTCAGGCCAGTTCGCTACATATATTAGAATATCATATTGGTATTCTGCTGTATTTTTTGACCATACTGGGAATCGAAGATCGTAGCATATTAGTGGAGCTATACGCCAACCTTTGTATTCTATAATCAGTCGTCTATTTCCGGGTTTCATCACTTTGGGTTCATCACTAAGCGAAAATAAATGCCTTTTGTCGTAGTGTTGTATTTGTTCATGAGGGCTAATCCAAAGTAGTCGATTCGTTAGATTTCCCTCCTCTTTGAACCATACGGAACCGCATAGTGCGATATCGTTTTTATTAGTCCATTCTTGTAGGAGGGCTAAGTCTGGAGAGTCTGTATTATAGGCAGAGTTGATTGCATTCAAGCTAAAACCTGTGCTGAATGTTTCTGGAAGTACAACCAAGTCTGCATTTTTGATTTTAGAAAGTTGGGAAAGTATTTCCTGCAGGTTTCTGGTAGGATCTTCCCAAATTAGGTCTAATTGTAATCCAACTACTTTTAAGTCATTATCCATTTTATTGGCTGATTTTCTGAGTTCTAATTTAATTATTATTTGATTATTTGAGTGGATTTCGACTAAAATTCATTCAAGATTTCGTAATGTTAAAAATATAATTTAGTTTTGCCTAAATTTCAAATAGCAACAACGTGAAAAGTAGTTTTAAATTAACCATAGGAATAGGGTTTTTAGCCCTTGGAATGGTGGCTTGTGATAAAGTTTTACCAGGAGGACCTGAAGATAATGAATTATTGGATGGGCCAATGGAAGGGTTAACCGTAGAGCAACAACATTTATTTCTTCAGGGGGATGAGGCCTTTGGAGAGATTTACACCATTGAAAAAGGATTGGGACCAATTTTCGTAGCAACGAGCTGTAGTTCGTGTCATACGGGAGATGGAAAGGGGCACCCCAACAAAGCATTGATACGATTTGGTCAAAGTGATGCCACTGGAAATCATTATTTGGATAGGGGTGGACCTCAATTACAACATAGAGCCATTCCTGGATACGAACCTGAGCAATTGCATGATAGTGTACCACAAGCAAAATTATTAGCGCCCACTACTGTTGGTTTGGGACTATTGGATGCTGTAAGTGATGAAACCCTAATTGCTATGTCGGATCCTACAGATGAAAATAATGATGGAATCAGTGGAGTTCCGGCATGGAGTGAAATTCCGGACTATGTGGTGTTAAGACCTGGGGCTATTGAAAAAGAAGGAAAATACATCAACAGATTCGGGAAGAAGGCTGCTGCTTATAATATTCTTCATCAGGTTTCAAAAGCGTTGAATCAAGATATAGGAATCACTTCCCTGTACGAACCTATTGATCCGTATAGTGGAGTAGAGATTGATCCGGAGATTGAAACAGTGAAAATTCACCACTTAGTTTCTTATTTGAAAACGGTGAAGGCCCCTACGCAAAGAAATGAAACAGACCAAGAGGTTATGGCAGGTAAGGAGTTGTTTGAAGCGATAGGCTGTGCAAATTGTCATATGCCTACTTTAACAACTGGTTTTTCTCCAATTGAAGCCCTGAATAAAGTTGAATTCCATCCTTATACGGACTTATTGCTACATGATATTGGTATTGATGATGGTTATACGGAAGGTGCAGCCGAGAGTACAGAGTGGAGAACTCCACCTCTTTGGGGTCTAGGATTGGTGCCAGATGCACAAGGAGGAGATTATTATTTGCTTCATGATGGACGTGCAAGATCTATAGAGGAGGCTATTCAGTACCATGGAGGAGAGGCTGAGAATGCAAATTCTGCATATGGTTCTCTATCCCGAGAAGAAAAAGACCAGTTGATACAATTTTTGGAATCACTATAGGGTATGGAAAGGAGGAAGTTTGTTAAAGATTGCTGCATGTTAGCAGTTGGTTTACCAGTGTTGGGAACAATGCTTGGAAGTTGTACAACCAGATATTTTGCACAAGCAAACTTTTCTAATGATCGATTGCAAGTAATGAAATCGGAATTCCAATACCTTAAAAAGGAAAAACTGGTGGAAAGAGATTTTGTCTTTGTGAAGCTGGAAGGAGAATTTCCAATTTGCCTGTATAAAGAAGCTGAAGGTAATTATTCAGCATCTTTAATGCAATGCACACATCAAGGATGTGAAACACATTTGGAAGGTAAATTATTTGTATGCCCATGTCATGGGAGTGAATTTGCTATTGATGGGAAAGTTTTGAAAGGTCCAGCAGATAGCAATTTGAAAACCTATAAAACAGAAACAGATGATGAAAACATCTATATATACATTTAAAAAGGGCTTAGGCCTGTTGAGCTTATTACTAACAGGATATGTTGGAGCTCAAAATACACAAGACAGTCTGAAAACAGACATGAATATGGATGCTGTTTACCAACGTCCATTTATGACGGAGGGAAAATTACCGATTGCTATTGGTGGTTATTTAGAAGCAAACAGTATTTACAGTGGAGAAGAAGGAGTATCTGAAGGATTATCTTTTCAAGCAAGAAGGTTGACGATGTTTATGTCTTCTTCATTTGGTAAAAACTTGTCGTTTTTATCTGAAATAGAATTTGAAGAGGGTGGTCATGAGATTAATATCGAGTTTGCAGCGATGGATCTTTACATCAATTCTGCCCTAAAATTTCGTGGTGGTATCATCATGAATCCTATAGGAGCATTTAATCAGAATCATGATGGTCCAAATTGGGAGTTTATTGAGCGTCCAAATTCTGCAACTCAGATGTTGCCTGCAACTTGGTCGAATGCTGGGTTTGGTTTGCATGGTAAGTTCTTTAAAGAGGATTGGACAATAGGTTATGAGGCTTATTTGACCAATGGTTTTGATAATACCATTATCGATAATGAAGAGAATAAGACATTCTTACCCGCATCTAAGGACAATTCCGAGCGATTTGAGGAAAGCAATGGTGGGGAAGCACTATTTACAGGAAAGATTGCTTTAAAGAACGCTAAATACGGAGAAGTAGGTTTTTCCTATATGGGGGGAATCTATAATAAGTTTGAGGAAGATGGGTTGACTTTGGATGAGAAGCGTAGATTAAATGTATATGCCATTGATTTCAATACGACGATCAAAAAGTTTGGTACTCGCCTGGTAGGAGAAGTTGCCTTTGTAGATGTGGATGTCCCGGACGAGTATATTCAAGAATATGGGGAGAGCCAATTTGGAGGGTTTTTGGATGTTATCCAGCCTGTGTATACCGGAAAGGTACTCAGCTGGAATAATGCAGAGCTTAATTTAGCTGCTCGAGTTGATTATGTTGACTGGAATGACGGTACTATTGTGGAGACAGGTACAGATATAGGAGATGAATTGTTTGCTATAACACCTGCAATTAGCCTTAGGCCGACCAAGCAGACTGTATTTAGAGTAAACTACAGATACCAGCTTCAAAACGATTTCTTAAACAATCCATGGGCGAAGAGTGCTAGTTGGATGTTGGGATTTAGTACTTATTTCTAATTGGGTATTTATATTAACTAAAAAAGGCAGTTCCGATTAATCGGAACTGCCTTTTTTTTTATCAAATATAAAAGCTTAATAGGCTCTTACATTTCTTCCTTCAACATAGTTGATAAGTGCATTGTTTACCACTCTTTTTCCTCCCGGTGTTGGATAGTTTCCAGTGAAGTACCAGTCACCTGAGTTCAGTGGGCAGGCGTGATGTAAGTCATCAACAGATTGGTAAATGATGTCGATATCTGCGCTGATTCCTTCAGGTCTCAATAGTTCTGTTATTTTAGCTGAGATTTGCTCGTCTGTAAAAGGTGCGTAGATCTCCTTAACATAATTAACGATCTTGTCGTCATCTAAGCCTTCTTGTGATTTACACTTATCATAAACATCATCGATGATATGAGCCATTCCTTCATCTTTCAATAATGCTATGGCGGCTTTAAAGGCAATGAAATCACCAAGTTTAGCCATGTCTATACCGTAGCAATCCGGATATCTGATCTGTGGAGCAGAAGAAACAATAATGATCTTTTTAGCGCCTAATCTATCTAAAATTTTAAGAACAGATTTCTTAAGAGTAGTACCACGTACGATACTATCATCTATTACAATTAGATTATCAGTAGGTTTAACCTCTCCATAGGTGATGTCGTAAACTTGACCGACTAATGTATCACGATTGTTATCACTGGTAATAAAAGTACGAAGCTTAGCATCTTTCAATACTATTTTCTCAATACGCGTACCACGTCCAACAATCTTGGTAATAGTTTCTTCCGTAACGTTATCACCCAACTCAAGGATTTCCTTAATTTGCTGTTCCTTAAGGTTCTTTTCCATTTGCTTGACCATGCCGTAGTAGCATGTCTCGGCAGTATTAGGTATAAAAGAGAATACGGAGTTGTTGATGTCTCCATCAATACTTGCCATGATCTTTTTACAGACCAATTCTCCTAATTTCTTACGCTCCTTATATATTTCTGCATCATTTCCTCTAGAGAAGTAGATACGCTCAAATGAACAAGATCTTTTTTCTGCTTTCTCTGTAATACGATTGATTGATGTTTGACCATTTTTCTTAACGATCAATGCATGGCCTGGATCCAACTCTTTAACGTCTTCAAATTTCACATTGAAGGCTGTTTGAATTACAGGTCGCTCTGAGGCTACTACTGCAATTTCATCGTCTATATAATAATAGGCAGGTCTGATCCCGTTAGGATCTCTCAGGGCAAATGCATCTCCATGTCCAAATAGACCCGACATAACATAACCGCCATCCCATTTCTTAGCAGAATTTATTAGGATATTCTCTACATCGATATGTTTCTCGATCAGAGAAGATAATTCTCGTTTGTCTGTATCGGCCTTATGTTCATAGTAAAGCTCCATTACATTTTCATCAAGAAAATGTCCTATCTTTTCTAGGATCGTTACTGTATCTGTCTTTTCTTTTGGATGCTGGCCTAGATCAACCAGTTGGTTGAATAGTTCACCGACATTCGTCATGTTGAAGTTACCTGCAAGAACCAGGTTTCTGCTTTTCCAATTGTTTTGTCTAAGGAATGGATGACATTGCTCTAGGCTATTTCCTCCATGGGTTCCATAACGCAGGTGAGCAAGGAACAATTCACCAGTGAATGGTGCATTCACTTTTAGCCACTCAGTATCGTTCATTTTCTCTGGGAATTTCTCCGCCAGACTAGCAAAACGACTTTCAATGGATTGGGTGATTTCCTGTACAGAATTTGAACCAATAGCTCTTTTACGGCTAATGTATCGATAACCTGGAGGTAGGTCGAATTTGATATTTGCAATACCAGCTCCATCTTGACCTCTGTTCACCTGTTTCTGCATTAGCATAAACATTTTCTGAAGTCCATAAAACGGTGTTCCGTATTTCTCTTGATAATATTCAAGAGGCTTTAAGAGCCTAAGCATGGCAATACCACACTCATGATGCAATTCTTCTGTCATAATATTGGGCCTAGAATTTTTACAAAAGTAGTTAAAATCTTGCACCTGTGGTATAAATTGTAAAGTTGCGTGATCAACAAGGTAAATATTCTCATTCAATTCAGTTGAATTGCCTGGTTTTGTTGGGCTAATTATTTGATTGTTAATGCGCTAATTGGGAGTTTAACTTAAAATTGTGTAACTTGAATAGCTGCTTTATTCATTAACTGCCATTCAGTTTTAGTTGCCTTAGTGGTGCATGCAATCGTTAGAAGCCAAAAATAGTACAGTAATTATTATTATTTAATTATAGAAATTATCAATTTATCTGGAAAGTTATAAAGTTTTATTGTGCTCATTTATTGTGGTACGTATTGATTGAAAGGGGATTGGCGTGGTATTTGAAGTAGTATTTTTCTAGAACAAATTATTAACATTATAAAGATTTAAAAACATGAATTATACAGAACATAGACCGACGTTGATTGAGAAAGAAAATATTAGAGGTTTAAAGTTTAATTATGGCAAAGGAATTAGTCAATCTGATAATCTTAGGTTAAAGCTTGATCGAGCAATGCGATTAGGAAATGCGTTGCATAGTAAGGTTAAGATTTATTTTGAGGATAAAGAGATGATTTATGTTGTGGAAACTACCATTTGGGCTGTTGGAGATAGAAACATTGTCCTAAAGCAAGGAATTACCATACCTATTGGAAGTATCCATGATGTAGAGTTTTTATAATACCTGCATTTGACGAAATAAAAAGCCCCTTCTAGCTTAGAAGGGGCTTTTATTTTTATACAGTCGCAATGACTTTTAGTTCGATACCAATTGGTGTTGGAAGACAGTTAATCTCAACGGTCGTTCTACAGGGTTGGTTGTCCTTGAAATATTCAGCGTATATTCGGTTGTACGTTTTGAAATCATCCGCCATATTGGTTAGGAAAACAGTTACATCTATAATATTGTCCCAAGAGCTTCCCGATGCTTCCAAAATCAATCGAATGTTTTTGAAAACGGAATGACACTGTGCTTCAATATTATAGGATACAATTTCACCAGCTTCGTTCAATTCTACACCTGGAATCTTTTTAGTTCCTCTTTCACGTGGTCCTACGCCTGATAAAAATAATAAGTTACCTACTTTTCTGGCGTGAGGATACAATCCTACTGGTTCCGGAGCTTGCTCCGCATTGAATTTTTCCTGTTGCATGATTTAGCTTTTGAGCAAATATAGTTCCTTTGGAGGAATCCGTCAAAACTGAAAGCTTCAGTTCAGTATTTTTTCAACCGTTTTTTTGCAACTATCCCAATCTTCAATATGAGACATGTGGCCTGCCTGGTTTAAAACGTGAATAGGATGATTGGGGAATTGGTTTAAAATCTCTTCCAATGGTGGTATCAGGTGATCTTTTGCTCCTAGTATAAATGAGGTGTTGATAGATAGATGTTGTAAGAAATTAGCGTAGTCCGGTCTTCTCATCATTCCTTCTATGGCCGCCATGATCCCCTCTTTGGACATTGCCTTTGCCTCCTGGATCATTTTATCTATTTCCCTAGCATGAGTTTTTTGATCCAAAAATAGATTTGGAATCATTAGATTGCAATAGCGATCTTTATTGTTTTCAACAATATTTAATGCGGATTTCCTTTGGGCTATTTTAGTTTTGCTATCTGCATATGGATGTGAATGAAAGAGAATAATCTCATTACAATAATTAGGGTAGTATTTAGCCATTGCTAATGCAATATATCCCCCCATGGAGTGACCAAAAAATTTGGCCTTTTGAATGCCTTCAAGATTTAGAATTTGTTGAACGATATGGGCTTGGAGTGCCATACTGTGCCTTTTGAATATGACATCAGATTCTCCATGTCCTGGTAGGTCAATCAAAATAAGGAAATAGTCCTGTTGTAGAAAGTGGAATTTATCCCACATGGTAGAATTCTCCATGTAGCCATGAAGGAGCACCAAGCAAGGTGAGCTTGAATTTCCCAAGCTCTGATACTGGATATTTTTCCCTTTAAAGTTGAGCGACTTCATTAGAATTTTGCACGAACGCTTAGTATGAAATTCCTACCTGCTGCACTTAAACCAGATCCAGCCGTTTTGTAGTGTTGATCTAATATATTGTCAAGTCCGGCTTGAATGGTTAAATTATCATTCAATTGATAAGAGGATTTTAGATTTAATGTGTACCAAGCTGGCGTTCCTTTCTCGTCAATGATTCCATCCACTATTTCAATAGGTGTCTCATCCAAGTTATCCACTCCTGCGTTGTCGAAGTCTTTAGGATCTTTAGGTCCATTGAAAACAATACTAAAAGAATTGGTCCATCTGCTATTATTATAACTCAACATTACCTTACCAAATAGAGGAGGAATATGAGCTAGGACTAATGATGTAGTGTCATTCTCATTTTCGATGCCTTCGATAGGTTCGTAATCGTCGTGTCTATCTGTGATTTCTCCCTTTGTATAGGTGATATCTGCAACTAGTTTAAAAGAACTACTAAGTTTAGATGCAATTGAGGCAGTAACCCCCGTAATGTATGCTCTATCCTCATTGATATTGGATTGGATATTCCCCAGGCCTAAGTCAATAAATTCTTCGGGTACAATATAATCGTCCACCTTTACAATAGGATTGTCTAAAATGGAATAATACATATTCAAACTCAAGAGATGTTTGTTTTGAATATTTTTACTGATACTCAACTCTAAGTTTTTTGAATACTCCGTATCTAAATCAAAATTCGGAATGACGGTGTTTTTACCTTTTTCGTAAATTTTGGATACATCGTCAATATTTGGGACATGAAATCCAGTGGAGAAAATCCCTGCTATCTTCCAGGTAGGTGTTGGATGAAATACCAGACTGGCATTGAAGTTTAAGGCATTATTTTTAATACCGTATCCTGTAGTGTCTAGTTTGAAAAAGTCTCCTTCAAAATCGTAAGCGACTTCCATATCCGTATGGGTATACCTAACACCTAAATTGGCATTCCATCTATCATTGAAGGTATGACCGTATTTCGAATAAGCGGCATAGGTTTTCATTTTGGCCTTGTTTCGAGGGTATCTCGTAACAAAGTATTCTGCTGTGGAATCATTTTCAGTAAAATATTGATTGGCCTTCGAATTCACATTATTACTGATGATTTCCAAACCGTAGTCCAATTTCTGTTTTCTGAAATTTGCATTTAGGCTGGCTACCTCTACTTCTTCAAATCGGTTTGTTTGGTAGTCATTTGAGGTCTTTTTAGAGTGTCTGGATTCACCTAGCTTTTGGTAGGCTGTTATGATTTCCATTCTATCAAAAAGTAGTCTTTCTTTAGTTTCAAGAAAGCTGATACTGTTTAAGGTTCTTTTTTGAGGACCATAATACCATTCTTGGTATTTCAAGGTTCCATCATGGATTTCGTCGTTCAGTTGATCAAAACGGTTTATTCTACTGGATAAGGAATATTGAAAATTTCCAATCAACTTGCTATTATCATTTACCTTATAGACTACCTTTTGAAGTAAATCGGTTTGATCGTAACCCGTTCTTTTTTGAATGTTTTTATCTGTATTGTCTCTGAATCCATTGTCCCAATACTTTGTGACAATTCCCCAATTATCATATCCATGACTTCTATTGGCTCCCATTCTCAGGTCCTTAAAGTCACTTTTTGTCATGCTGGATAAAAAGGCCCATTTTTCGTTTCCGAAACTAACATCAATATGATTTACCAATCCTTTATTTGCACTGGAATAGGTACTGGAATAATTATACTTTACACCTTGGTTAAATTGAGGGATTCTTGTTCTGAAATGTACCACCCCTCCCATGGCGTCACTACCATATGTAACGGAGCTTGGCCCAAATAGGATTTCAGAATTATTTAAGATTGCCGGATCAATAGAAACAGCATTTTGTAGATGTCCGCCACGATAAATAGCATTGTTCATGCGAATTCCATCAATGACTAATAATATTCGGTTTGCTTCGAACCCCCTAATATTAGGGCTACCACCACCTTGTTGAGATTTTTGAACCAGAACTCCTGCCTTGTGACTTAGTAGGTCGGCAGTTGTTTGCGGGTTAAGACGTTCAATTTCTCTTTTACTTATAAGAATACTCCGTTCTGCTCTCTTCCTAAGGTTATCTTCATTTACATTCGTTGAAACTACAATTTCTTCCAGCAGCTCCAAATCTTCTTTTAGAATAATGATTGTGGTTTTGTATTTGTTGAAGGTGGAAAAATTTCTTCGTATGTTTTTGTAAAATATATGGGTGAAAATCAAGGTGTCTTGCTTGTCCCAGTTCTCATGAAATTGTACAGTACCCTCTTCGTCGCTAATAACGAAATCAAGGCTATTTGTACTTGGGTATACCATCACATCATGAATGGGGTTGTGATCCTGATCCAGAAGTACGATTTGTGCGAATAAAGGAGAAAATCCAGAAACTAAGAAAATTAGACTAATCACAAAATTTTGAAAAAGCGTAGTTTTAGTTAATCGCATTCTGATGATTCAATGGTTAAATAATTGCTCCAAAATATCCAGTGACTTCAAGTCTTTAAAATGATCCATCTGAAAATGTATGTATTTCAGAAGAGATCTGAGTAAAGTTGATCGCACTGATTTGGTGGCTTTCAAATCAATAAGTGCATCAAAATCTATGCCTAAGATAGATTTTAATAGCTCCAGTTCTTGGCTGCAAATATAATATTTATGTTCTGGTTTACAAGTGCTGGTTATTCCGTTTACAATATCGAAGTATTCTGCATTTGAAATATCATGTATGCCAATTCCCAGATGAGTACAAATCATTAAGGTATAGTATAATGGGTAGAATGCCAGTTGATGCTGAGAGGAGTTGAATAGTTGGATTGTACTTTGATTGCAAAAGGCAAATAGTTCGGGATTCGGATAGGAGGGGTAAAGTGAATTTTTTAAAAGCTCTGCCATAAAGAACGTTAGTGAGCCTTTTATAGGGTCCATATATAAGTCAAGCCCCAAATGGTGTATGGGGCTTGCTTCATTTATATAATGGATCTCTCTTTTTTCGTTGTATTTGCATTGAATATGTAGACTCGCCATGGGTTGTAAAATGGCCAGCAATGATTTATTCCTTTTAGAATTTTTTACAAGAAAGCTCAGTTTACCTTTGTCTTCAGTGAATATCTGAACGATAAAGTCCTTTTCAAGGTACCTGAATTTATGTAATACTATTCCTCGAGTCGCTAGAATCATAAATTAGCGAATGATTAAAAAGCGTCCAACCTCTGCTAATTGGGCTTCGTCGTCGGCGCTCAATACGATGTATACTCCTGACTTCACTTTGTCTCCATCTAAAGTTCTACCATCCCAAGTCGCTCTGCCTCCTTGTGAGATTGTTTCATAGACTATATTTCCACTTATATCGGTAATCTTTACTGCAGAGTTTTCCAATAAGCCATCAATGCTCAATTCTCCTTCAAAATCTGGACTAACTGGGTTTGGAAATATTTTCACATCACTAGCATCCATATCCACATCTACTGCATCAGACATGAGACTGATTAGACCTTGTTCTGTTCCAAAAAATACTTCACCAGTTTCTTGATTGATGGTTATGTCTAAAACATTGTTGGATAGTAAAACCGAATTATCTGTAGTGAAGTGTTGTAATTGCTCAACGCCATCCTCAGAAGTTAAGTATACACCATTGTTTGTGGCAAACCATTTTCTATTTCCTCCATCAACTTCAATGTCATTTATTTGTTGACCATTAAAAAGTTCTTCCCAGTTTCCGTCAAAGAATATTAGAACCCTGTCTGCGTCATAATTTCCTCCGGTAAAAATATTTCTTGGATTATGAATGATAGATATTCCCTCTGTGGTTCCCATCCATATTTTACCACTTCTATCCTCTACCATGCAAAGAATATCATTGGTTTTTAAATTACCTGATCCGCTATTTGAAGTAAGTTTTTTATAATTGGTTCCCTGAATTGTTTCGTCATATACAATGATTCCGCCTTGATTAATGGTGAACCACTTTTGCCCTCTACTGGTCACCATCAATTCTTTTGTAAGTGCAATATCTGAAACCGCCGATCCAAAACTGATGTTTTCCCAGTTGCCATTTTGGTCCATAGTAGTTAAGGGAAAATCACTTTGTGAACTCAGAATCCATAAAGTACCCTCCTTGTCAAATTCTATTCCTGCAATCCATGCTTCGTCTTCGTTAGCATCGGTCCTCTTAGGGATGTCACTATTTACTGGAGTTAAATGCTCTACTGCAACATGGTCTTCAAATTTTGCAATCCCTTTGTACCAGGTAGCGCCCCAAATGATATTTTCATGAGCAGGATCTTGGACCAAAGTTTCAAGATCACGGATAATGAATCCATTAGCATCAAGTGTGGTCCAGGTTTCATTTTTAAAAACTGAGCCTAGATCATGCCTGTTTTGAGGTGTGAAACCTGTACTTCTACCACCATGAGCCATGAATACCGTTCCATCCGCAAAGCTTAGCCTGGATAAGTTGTTTGAGTTGGGGCCTTCAGGTTTGTATTCCCAAAGGAATTTATCCCAGCGGATAAGACCGAATTCTTTATCGGATGCCCAATAACTTCCCTTATCATCAACTATAGCGCAGGTCATGTTTAAGGATGAGTTGTCGAAACCAAAGGTTAGGTTTAAGTTCTCATCATAATTTTGAACATAAAATAATCCATTAACTAGAAAATGCCCATCAATAACATTGATGTTGTCTGGTCTAAAAGGAAGTGATCCACTCAATATTGTAAAATTCTCACCGTCATATCCATATTGTACATCGTTGTTGAAGAGTTGACTTCTGTGGTTGAAAATTAAATGATTATCATTTGCAGCAATTGTGTTTATTAAACTGTCACGCAGGTTTACAGTTCCTGTTTCTGTGGGTACAATAATGTCTATTTTGGTCCATCTATTATAATCTATAATGAGCGGATCATTTATTCCAGCTTTATATACTCCATTTTCAGTAGTCGTGTAAATGGTGTCTTTGTAGATAGCCGTTTGGTAGAGTTTTAAGTTGGTGGCTTGTTCTCCGATAAAATAAGTTTCAGTAAATTCCTTAAGTCTAAGGTTCAGTTTTACCATTCCAAATCCACAACTTAGAAATGCAAAATCATCGTGAATCAACACATGGTTGATTCGCTTATCTCCAAGAATATTTGTATTTCGTTTGATGTCAGATAGATTAAAGATATTTCCATCCTGAATAAGGTCAATGTTCCCTGATAGGTAGGTGACTACTAGGATGTCTAAGCCTTCATGGTAGTCGATGGTGCTTACGCCCGATTCTGAGAGACCATCGAGGGTAGAAAATCGAGATAACTCATTATTCTTAGTGTCAAAAATAAAGAGCGCCTCACCTGATGCAACAATAATATTGTCGCCTTTCATTACTAAGTCAGTAGCGTTTTTGTAAGATAAATGCTCCCTCCATTGTCCGATGCCCGGCTGAGCAAAAAGAGATGCTGAAAAGAGTAAAAGAAGGAAACAGGTGCTGATTCGTCTCATTATTGTATGCTTTTTATAAGGTAAATATACGATTCGCAGGCGGAAAACGTAGATCCTTAGGTCTTTTATTAAGGATTAAAGATTACGGAATATACGGCCATTTTCAATTGAGCTAAAATCCTTATTACATATAACGCATCTGTGAAAATATATTATATATTTGCGCATATATGGCCGGCCTCGTAGTTCAACTGGATAGAATATCGGATTTCGGCTCCGACGGTTGGGGGTTCGAATCCCTTCGAGGTCACTTAAAACCTGTTGCATCTGCATCAGGTTTTTTTATTTTAAATTTTTCTTCAATTTTTAATTGGGGTCAATCGATTCAATTCGAGATACTAGTACTACTTCCCTCCCTATGTTTTCATTGTATTAATGTTATTTTTATAATTATTTATTGTCTTAGTTTTTGATTTTTTGAAGTTAAAAACCTAATTTAGAGACATATTAGCTATATATTATGATCTTATTTAAAAATGATGGACCATTCCAGATGGTTCAAAGCCAATTGCAATCGGCAATTTGTAAAGGCTTCATTATACTTTCATTTTTATTGCCTCAATTCTTGCATGCCGATTTTGTTTTAACCGAAAATGAATGGGATAGTTCTGCGAATCCATGTAACGATCCTCCGGTGGCGGATGTTGCTGTTTTACCTGATTTGACGGCTGATTGTGAGTTATTCGTGACGAGTTTTCCTACGGCAACGGATAGTTGTTCCGGTCTTATTATCGGTACGACTTCAGATACACTGCATTACGATGTTCAAGGAACTCATGTTATAACATGGATGTATGTAGATGGTCTTGGGAATGTGATTTATCAACCGCAAAATGTTATTATTCAGGACGCTATCGCTCCTGTTCCTGATATAGCGGTTTTAGATACAGTATTTGGGAATTGTAGTGGAATCACTAGGTTGAAGGATTTGCCTATTGCTACGGATAATTGTGCAGGTATTGTAGCCGGCTCAACCTCAAGTGCCGTGAATTTTACTTCGATAGGAACCTATACTGTTATATGGAGTTTTGATGATAATAATGGAAACATTAGCACCCAGGATCAAATTGTTGTTATAGAAGATAATGATTTTCCTGTTGCGGATACCTTGACACTAGCGGTTGTTTCCGGTTACTGCTCGGTTACTGTCTTGACAGTGCCAACTGCAACAGATACTTGTACTGGGAATTTGCTAGGAAGTACTACCGATAGCTTGTTTTACGATGAGCCGGGATCTTATATAGTAACATGGGAATATGATGATGGTAGTGGGAATATTACCTATCAAACCCAAACTGTAAATGTATTGGATTCATTGCCTCCAGTAGCTGATGTTATGCAATTACCTGTAGTTGTAGGGAATTGTGATGTAGTCATAACTGATATTCCAACTGCAACAGATGACTGTTCAGGTGCTATAGTTGGTACTACTACTGATTCTCTTAATTACGATGAGCAAGGCACCTATATGATAACCTGGACATATACCGATGAAAATGGGAATAGTTCAGTACAATTGCAGCCCGTAATTATTGCGGATTCAATTGCTCCTGTACCTAATTCGGTGCTGGACACCTTATATGGAGAATGTGACTTAACGATAGATTCTATACCAACGGCAACAGATGATTGTGCCGGTTTGATAAATGCAAATACATCTGATTCACTTACCTGTGTTGGTCCTGGTGTTCATACGATCACTTGGTTGTATGAGGACGGTAATGGGAATAGCTCGAGTCAAATTCAAACGATTATTATTACGGACACTTTGGCTCCAGTTGCCCTAGTTGATTCCTTAGATGAAATTACGGCGGAATGCACCTATACAATAGAAGAATTTCCTTTGGCATTTGATGAATGTGAAGATACTATTGTAGGAACCACTAATGATAACCTTTTATATGATGCTTTAGGAGTCTATCAATTGGAATGGATATATGATGATGGGAACGGGAATGTTTCGACTCAATGGCAAACTATTAATATTATTGATACTACTGCTCCGGTGCCGGATTTGGACACTTTAGCGGAGTTAACTGCAGAATGTGAGTTAACCGTGGTGGAAGAGCCAACAGCAATGGATAATTGCGAAGGTTTAATAATTGGGACTACTGAAGATAGTTTGTATTATAGTGAGCAAGGAACCTATAGTGTCCTTTGGACGTATGATGATGGAAATGGTAATAGTACTACGCAAGTACAGATCATTATAATTGATGATATAACACCACCAGTTCCGGATGTAGATTCATTGGAGGTGCTTACAGCTGAGTGTGATATAGTGGTAGATTCTATTCCTACTGCTACGGATAATTGCGAGGGTTTAATTTTAGGTACTACCTTAGATTCCTTAAGTTATGATGAACAAGGAGTGTTTACCATCACTTGGAGTTATGATGATGGAAACGGGAATATATCTACGCAAGATCAAACCGTTATAATAGATGATATAACGGCGCCGGTTCCTAATGTGGATAGTTTACCGGTATTGGTTGGTCAATGTGAAGTTGTTGTAGATAGTATTCCTGACGCAACAGATAATTGTGAAGGTTTGATTATAGGAACGACAGCCAATAATTTGACCTATACTGAACAAGGAACGTTTACCATTACTTGGGTGTATGATGATGGAAATGGTAATTCATCTTTTCAATATCAGACAGTAATTGTAGACGATACTATTGCGCCAATTCCAGATCTAGATTCATTACCTGTATTGACTGCTGAATGTGATTTGACTGTTTCTGATGCGCCAACAGCAACGGATAATTGTGAAGGTTTGATTGTCGGAACAACAACAGATTCTTTGGTGTTTACGGAACAAGGGGAGCATACTATTACCTGGACCTATGATGATGGAAATGGCAACATATCTACGCAAGAACAAACTATTATAATTGATGATATTACTGCCCCTGTACCGGATATTGCCAATTTGCCGGATGTGGTAGCGGAATGTAGTGTAACCATCAATACGGTGCCAACCGCAACAGATAACTGCGAAGGGACTATTGTGGGGACTACCGATTCTGACTTAACTTTTGATTCTTTGGGAACGTACACGGTGAATTGGATGTACGACGATGGGAATGGAAATATTAGTTACCAGGATCAACAAGTTATTGTTCAAGATTTAACAGCTCCTGTCTACAGTATTGATACAGTAATATTGGAGCTTTCAACAAATAGTATTTCATTGACCATTATTCCAACGGCAATAGATAATTGCGAAGGTTTAGTGAATGGTACTACATCAGATGTGCTGGTATTTACGATTCAAGGAGTGTATACTATTACCTGGAGTTTTACGGATAGCAGTGGGAATACTTCTACCGGGATTCAGGTGGTAGTTGTGAATGATATAAATGCACCTACTCCAGATGTAGATCCACTTCCAGTATTGTACGGGACCTATTCAGTGACTGTAACGGTTATTCCAACCGCTACGGATAATGTTTCTGGTACAGTAATAGGTACTACAACTGATCCATTGTACTATGATCAACAAGGAACCTATACTATCACCTGGACTTATGATGATGGTAGTGGAAATGTATATACTCAATTCCAGCAGGTAATTGTAAATGATTACCTAGCGCCAGATCCAGATGTGGACACTTTATCTGTATTAACAGATCCATGTTCAGTAACTGTTGACTCTTTCCCTACGGCAACATTTAACTTGTCTCTTACGGCTACAGCAACAGTGACGGGTACGACAACAAATCCGTTGTTCTACGATGTTCAAGGGACTTATTCTATTACCTGGAATTATGATGATGGAAATGGGAATTTTTCTACGCAACTGCAAACCATTATTATTGCTGATACTATGGCGCCGGTTGCAGTTATAGATACGTTATATATAGATCTTGCTAATTTCAGTGTAACAGTGAGTACTCCTCCAACAGCGTTGGATGATTGTGAAGGTTCAATTACAGGTACTACTTCAGATCCATTGACTTTTAATGGACAGGGAACTTATTCCATTAATTGGTCATTCGATGATGGTAATGGAAATATTTCTATCTATACACAGATAATAATTATCATTGATATTGGTGATCCTGTACCAGATGTAGATACTTTACCAGATTTAAATGGAGAATTAGAAGTTATCGTTGATTCTGTGCCTACAGCATCCGATAATAATGATGGAATTATTATCGGTACAACGGATGATCCTTTAGTGTATACAGAACAAGGTGTATACATTATTGTATGGATCTTTACGGATTCAACCGGAAACACTACAAGTCAAAATCAAACGGTGACAGTAGATGACGAAACCTCTCCTGTTTCAGATACAGATACATTAGATGATCTTTCGGGAGATTATACAGTAGTGGTAGATTCTGTGCCAACAGCTACAGATAATTATTCTGGAGTGGTAATTGGTACGACCAACGATCCATTGATCTATACAGAGCAAGGTGTTTATATTATTACCTGGACGTTTACAGATGATAATGGAAATACTTCAACGCAGACACAGACCGTAATTGTAAATGATAACGAGGCTCCTGAGCCAGTGATCGATACTTTGCCAGTATTAACAGGTGACTGCTCTGTCTCAGTAGTAGATATTCCTACGGCGACCTTTAATTTAACGGCTACATTAACCGGGACAGTAGTTGCAACAACTACAGATCCTTTGTATTACGATGTACAAGGTACATATACTATCACATGGAATTATGATGATGGGAATGGAAATACTTCTATCCAATTTCAAACGGTAGTGGTAGCAGATATAACAGCGCCAGTTCCAGATGCTGCAATTTTAATCGATTTGACTGCTGAAGTGAGTTTGACTGTTACTATATATCCTACAGCAACGGATGTTTGTGGAGGTACAGTTGTGGGGACTACCAGTGATCCGTTAGTATATACTACCCAGGGAACATTTACCATTACTTGGGTGTTTACAGATTCAAATGGGAATTCTTTCAATCAAATTCAAATTGTTATCATAAATGATGTTACGCCGCCAGTTCCAAATGTGACGCCTCTTCCTGACTTGGTAGGGCAATGTGGCTTGATAATATCAATTGCTCCAATAGCAACAGATAACTGCGTAGGAGCGGTTGCGGCTACAACTGTCGATCTATTAACATTCTTTATTCAGGGAACCTTTACCATTACTTGGACTTATGATGATGGAAATGGTAATTCGGTTACGCAGGTTCAAAATGTGATTATCTCTGATAATATTGCTCCTGTTGCGGACTTAGTTAATTTACCGGATGTGGTAGGAGAGTGTTCTGCAGAGGTGGATTCAGTCCCTACAGCTACGGATAATTGTTCCGGAAGCCTACAAGGGACAACTATGGATCCATTAATATATGCTACCCAAGGAACCTATACGGTAACTTGGACCTACGATGATGGTCACGGAAATACAACTACTCAATTGCAGACCGTTATAGTAGATGATCTTAGTTCGGCTATTCCAGTTGTTGATTCCTTGCCAGATTTAATGGGTGAATGTGAAGTGATTGTGGATAGTATTCCTACTGCAATGGATGATTGCGAAGGGGTAATTGCTGGGGTTACTACAGATTCTTTGTTATATACAGAGCCAGGAACTTATATAGTTACCTGGACTTATGATGATGGGAATGGTAATATTTCCAATCAGGATCAAAATATTGTTGTAATAGATACTACTGCACCTATTGCGTGTATAGATACACTACCTATATTAGTAGGCGAATGTGATTATATGGTAACCGTTATACCGTCTTCAATAGATAACTGTGGAGATTCTATTTTTGGGACGACTACAGATTCATTGTATTACGATATTTTAGGATCTCATTTTATTATATGGACCTATGATGATGGTTATGGGAATTTTAGTTCGCAATCTCAGGAGATTTCTATTATTGATACGACTGCTCCATTAGCTATTGTTGATCCTTTGCCTGTAGTGTACGGGCAGTGTGATGCTCAAGTAATGGATGAGCCTTTGGCGCTGGATAACTGTATGGATACCATTATAGGTACTACTACAGATACTTTATATTATGATTCTCAAGGGATTTATACGGTTATATGGACCTATGATGATGGGAATGGGAATGTCAGTACGCAGCAGCAATTGGTGGTAGTGATGGATACTGTTGCGCCGGTGGCTGATGGTGTTGCATTAGATATGGTTATTGGTGAATGCCAAGTTGAGGTTACTGAAATTCCGACAGCAACAGATGTTTGTTTTGGATTGATATATGGAACCACTTCAGATAGCTTGATATATGATAGTTTGGGAGTTTATACCATTACTTGGAATTTCGATGATGGTTTAGGTAATGTTTCGTATCAAACTCAAATTGTTCAGGTTGTGGATACTACTGCAGCTTCATTTATTTGTCCAGTAGATTTGGTGACTTGTACAGATACTGTTTCTGGAATTGGACTAACAAACGTGTATGACAATTGTGGTGTACCATCTATAAGCTATACCTTATCTGGAGCAACGACTGCTTCTGGTGCTGGTGATGCGAGTGCTGAGTTGTTTAATCCTGGAATTACCACGGTTGAATATATTGTTGAAGATGGAAACGGAAATGAGGCAAGTCAGTATTTTGATGTAGAGTTTGAGGTAGTGGATACTTCAGTAACTTTAGTTAGTACTACTTTAACTGCAAATGCAGTAAATGCTACTTACCAGTGGATGGATTGTGATGCGAATGCTATTATTTCCGGCGAAGTGGGAGCTACATTTACGCCTGCCAGTTTTGGGGATTATTCAGTGATCGTTACTTCAAATGGTTGTGTAGATACTTCATCATGTTATGCTGTTGATAGAGATAAGCTTTCTATGAGAGTGTACCCTAACCCGGTAATAGATAATATGATTATTGATTTTGGATTGAATGAATCCGACGTTGAGGTAATTGTCTTTAATATAAAAGGAGAAGAAGTATACCGAAGAGTAGGGATTGAAGGTGTTACTTATAAGGCTGATTTATCACACCTTAGTCAAGGGATGTACATCATGCATGTAGGCACGCAATATGAAACGTACACATTAAAACTTACCAAGGAGTAGTAAATTAGTATGAAAACAAAAGCCCCTATAACTTGCATTATAGGGGCTTTTGTTTTTAAAGAAGTTAGCTTTAGTTAACTCTTTTATTGTTTGTATTTCTTTTTTTGATCAATTCTTCAAATGGAATGTCTTCTTTAAGTACAAACGCTGAAGGGAAGATTTCTTTGAATACTAGCAATTGTTTTTTAGCCTCCATTTCTGTTCTATAGGCACCTATTTTTGTTTTGAAGTTCGGCTGGTCATAGGTAACATTGGCATATTGATTACCATGTGTTAGCTTTATCTTCTTAAGGCTTTCATTCGATCCTGAACGGCTTCCAGAGAAAAGTTGAATGCGGTATACTGGCACTACATTATCATCTTTACTAATGGCAAGTTTTCTGTTTACCAGTCTTTCTAGTCTGCTATCACTGTGAATAGTGATAGCATTTTCTTTTTGTTCGTTGTTGTCGTCAGTTTGTGCCGATAAACCCAGGTGTGCACTACCTAGGATAGCCACAATCAGTAGTATTAACTTTTTCATGTTTGCGTATTTTGATAAAAGCAAATCTAAAATAAATCTTTGAGCTTATAAAATGTATTCTGCCATGTTATTTAGAATAGGTATAAACTGAAAATTTATGAGGAGTTAATAATTGTTAAGATCTTTATTGTTTTATTTTTGCAAACGAGTGAAACTAGGCATTTGGAGATAATTAAGTGATTTCGAATACAACTATTTGATTTACAAATTATTACAAATCCGAATATAAAAAAAACTTATACACCAGGTAGAAATGACAAACTTAAAGTCGTTACGTCTATTTTTTGTGAGCTTACTGTTTACAGGGCTGACTTTGGTTCTGGGAACAACAGAATTGAAGGCTCAGGATGCTGCAAATGGGGCTGATTTATTCAAGGCGAATTGTGCTTCTTGTCACCAATTGGACAAGAAAATGGTAGGTCCTGCAATGACAGGAATTACTGAGCGAAGAGAGCAGGAGTGGTTATTGAGTTGGATCCGGAATTCTCAAGATCTGATTAAATCCGGAGACGAACAAGCCATTGCAATCTTTGAAGAATACAACGGAATTCCGATGTCTGCATTTATGCATTTGACGGATGAGCAAATTCTTGATATACTTGCGTATATCGAAAATCCTCCAGGAAAAGCAGCTGCGGCTAGTGAAGTTGTTGCTGATGCAACAAGCCCTACGGAAGAAGAAGGGTCGAGTAATTCGACTATTCTAATTGCAATTTTGATATTGCTGGTTTCTCTTTATGCAGTTGTAAAGGCTAAAAATGCATTGAAAGGTGCAGCAGATGAGGAAATTGTAAGTCTTCACGTAGCATTGAAAAGATGGCTTAAAGCGAACCCGGGTGTGAAGATCATTTTGGTTGTCTTATTGGCTATTGGTGGAATTAAAGCTACATGGGTAGCATTTGATACTATTGGTGTAGCACAAGGATATCAGCCAGAGCAACCGATAGCATATTCGCATAAGATACATGCTGGTGAGAATGGTATTGACTGTAATTATTGTCACTCAGGTGCAAGACACAGTAAAACTGCAGGTATTCCTTCAGCAAATGTTTGTATGAATTGTCATACTTATATCAATGAAGGTACACAAACTGGTACTACAGAAATTAATAAAATATATGCGGCGGTTGGATTCGATCCAGAAACTAGAACGTATATCGAAGGATATGAGAAAAAACCTATCAAGTGGATTAAGATTCATAATCTTCCTGACTTGGTTTACTTTAACCACTCTCAGCACGTAAATGCTGGAAATCAAGAGTGCCAGACTTGTCATGGCGCAATTGAAGAAATGGATGTTGTTGAACAGCATTCTCCTCTGACTATGGGTTGGTGTATTGATTGTCACAGAGAAACTGAGGTGGATACTGACAATCCTTATTACGAGCACATGAATGAGAAATGGGCAGATAAATTCGATGGTGAGAAAATTACTGTTGAAAAGATTGGTGGAACCGAATGTGGTAAGTGTCATTACTAATTCCAAATAGTTTTTCAAAAATGGCAAAAGAAAAAATATATTTCCAAAGTATCCATGAGTTAGAAAATAACTCTGTACTTAAGGAGCAAGCTGAAAAGGAATTCGTAAACGAAGTTTCAACGAATGAGTTTCTTGGGAATGAAGAGAATTTGGAAGGTAATTCCACTTCACGTAGAGATTTCCTAAAGTTCTTAGGGTTCAGTACTGCTGCAGCAACTATCGCTGCTTGTGAGACTCCTGTTCAACATGCAATTCCTTACGTTGTAAAACCTGAGGAGGTAATTCCAGGTATTGCGAACTGGTATGCATCTTCTTATTTTGATGGACATGAGTACGCTTCAGTACTTGTTAAAACAAGAGAAGGTAGACCAATCAACATTAAAGGGAACACGGATGCTCCTTACGGATCTGGTTTAAGTCCACGTATCCAAGGATCTGTTCTTTCATTGTATGATTCTTCTAGGTTGACTGCTCCAATGAAAAATGGTGCAGCTACTGATTGGAATACAGCTATGGCTGATGTGAAAGCTAAATTGGATCAATTTGCTGGATCAAATGAGAAAGTTGTTTTTATGACTTCTACCTTGATCAGTCCTTCTTCAATGAAGTTGATTAAAGAATTCAAAGCAAAATATCCAAACTTCGAGCATGTAACGTATGATGCAGTATCTTACTCAGCAATGCTTGAAGCTAATGCATTAAGCTTCGGAAAACGTGTTATGCCAACTTATCGTTTCGATAAGGCGGATATAATCGTTTCTTTAGCTGCAGATTTCTTACAAGATTGGACTGAGTTAGATCACAGAAGCCAATTTGCTAAGACAAGAAATGCTGATACTGGTATGATGTCACGTCATTACCAATTTGAATCAAATATGTCTTTGACTGGTTCAAATGCGGATTTCCGTTACCCAGTTAAAGCATCTCAACAAGGAATGATTGCTGTTGCTATCTATAATGCAATTGCAAAGAAAGCTGGTCAGCCTACATTGGCTGTTAGCTTGGATTCTAAATTGAAATCTCAGATCGAGAAAGTTGCTAATGATCTTTGGTCTGCCAAAGGAAAATCATTAGTTGTTGCCGGTGGTAACAATGTAGCACTTCAGTTGATGGTTAATGGAATCAACGAATTGTTATCTAACTATGGATCTACGATCAATGTTTCTACAGCTTCTTACTTGAAACAAGGTAATGATACTGCTGTAAATGCATTGATAAAAGATATGAAAGGTGGAAAGGTTGCAGCTATTATGATGCACCAAGTAAACCCAATGTATACTTTGGCAAACAGTGCTGATTTTGCTGCTGGATTGAAGAAAGTAAAACTATCTGTTTCTTTCTCAGGAAAAGCAGATGAAACAGCTTCAGCTTGTCAATATATTCTTCCAAACAGTCACTTCTTCGAAAGTTGGGATGATGCGATGCCAGTAGATGGATTCTACAGCTTGGCTCAGCCTACAATTTCTCCACTTTTTGATACTAGACAATGGCAAGAGGTATTCTTGGCATGGATGGGAAGTGATATGGACTTCTACGGTTATATTAAAAATAACTGGAAAGCAAATGTATTAGGATTGGCTTCATGGAGCTCTGTGCTACATGATGGATTCTTCAGTTCAGCTGTTGAAGCGACTGAGGTGAATTTCAATGCAGATCTTAATAAGTATGCACAAGCCTTGAAAAAAGAAGCTAGTTCTGCAAAAGGATTTGAGCTTACTTTATATACAAAGTCTGGTGTTGGTATCGGTACTCAAGCAAACAATCCATGGTTGCAAGAGTTGCCAGATCCAATTAGCAGAACTACTTGGGATAACTACCTTACGATGTCTGTTGCGGATGCCAAGGAACTTGGTTTCGACAACCCAATGCAATCAAATGGTGGTGTAAATGGTAATATTGCAAAACTTAGCTTGAATGGAGCTGAGGTAATTGTACCCGTATTGATTCAGCCAGGTCAAAAAGCAGGAACTTTAGGTCTTGCTTTAGGTTACGGTAGAATGAAGGAAGGAAAAGCTGCTGACGGTGTTGGTGTAAATGCTTACCCATTCTATAAAAACTTCGATATGACACAATACAATGTGTCTGTTGAAATGGTTGAAGGTGAACATGAGTTCGCTATGGTTCAGGTGGCTAGTACACTTATGGGACGTGATAAAATCGTTCGTGAAAGTACACTAGAAGAATTCATTGCGAACCCTAAGGTTAGCAACGCACCAATGACATTGGCAACGCATAAAGGGAATGAGCCAATTAGCAAAGTAACTCTTTGGGAGTCTTTTGATAAAGATGTTCACTTCTGGAATTTAAGTATTGACCTTACGAAATGTACTGGTTGTGCTTCTTGTGTTGTTGCATGTCACGCTGAAAATAATGTACCTGTAGTTGGTAAAGAGGAAGTACGTAAGAGTAGAGATATGCACTGGTTGCGTATTGACCGTTACTATTCTTCTAATACAACTAAAGAATCTGCGACTCCTGAGGCAGGTTACGAAGGTCTTGGTGGCGCTATGGATATGTTCCTTGAAATGGAAATTCCTTCTGAAAAACCAGAGGTAGTATTCCAACCGGTAATGTGTCAGCACTGTAACAATGCTCCTTGTGAGACTGTTTGTCCAGTTGCTGCAACGACACATTCTAACGAAGGTTTAAACCACATGGCCTATAACCGTTGTATCGGTACTCGTTACTGTGCAAACAACTGTCCTTATAAAGTAAGACGTTTCAACTGGTTCCAATATTCAGATAACGATAAGTTCGATTTCAATATGAATGACGACCTAGGGAAAATGGTATTGAATCCGGATGTAGTCGTTCGTTCTAGAGGGGTTATGGAAAAATGTACTATGTGTGTTCACAGAATACAACGTGGTAAGCTCGATGCTAAGAAGGAAGGTAGACTAATGAACGATGGTGATGTAATTACCGCTTGTGCTGCAGCTTGTGACACAGGAGCAATGGTCTTTGGTGATGCCATGAATAAAGATTCGGAACTTTTTAAAGTGAAAAAAGGACCTAGATCTTACTTCTTATTGGAAGAGGTTGGTACAAACCCATCTGTGGTTTACCAAACAAAAGTTAGAAACAAGTAATCATAACCGGCAAAAAGATATAAACAATATATTATGCATTACGAATCTCCTATACGTGAGCCACTTGTTCTGGACGATAAAACGTACAGTCAAATTACGGAAGATATTGCTGCCCCAATTGAGGGGAGAGCAAATAAACACTGGTGGACTTTATTCATTATTTCATTTGCCACCTTCCTCTGGGGAGCTGGATGTATCGCTTACACTGTAGGTGAAGGTATCGGTGTTTGGGGTCTTAATAAGACTGTTAACTGGGCATGGGATATTACCAACTTCGTTTGGTGGGTAGGTATCGGTCACGCTGGAACCTTAATTTCAGCAGTACTTTTACTTTTCCGTCAGAAATGGAGAATGTCAATTAACCGTTCTGCTGAGGCGATGACAATTTTCGCCGTTGTTCAGGCTGGTTTATTCCCAATCATTCACATGGGACGTCCATGGTTGGCATATTATGTATTGCCTATTCCAAACCAATTCGGTTCGCTATGGGTAAACTTTAACTCGCCACTTCTTTGGGATGTATTTGCAATCTCTACTTACCTTTCTGTTTCATTAGTATTCTGGTACATGGGATTAATTCCTGATTTTGCCATGATCCGTGATAGAGCAAAAACTGGTAAGGCAACTCAAAAGATTTACCAAATTCTAGCCTTCGGTTGGAGTGGTAAAGCAAAGCACTGGCAGAGATTTGAATTGATTTCATTGGTATTGGCTGGTTTGGCTACTCCACTGGTACTTTCGGTTCACACGATTGTATCTATGGACTTTGCTACTTCGGTAATACCAGGGTGGCATACCACGATTTTCCCTCCTTATTTCGTTGCTGGAGCAATCTTCTCTGGTTTCGCAATGGTACAAACGCTTCTTTTGGTAATGCGTAAAGTTATACCGGGATTACAGTCATATATCACTATTCAACACATCGAATTGATGAATATCGTAATTATGGTAACTGGTTCTATTGTAGGGGTTGCTTATATTACAGAGTTGTTCATTGCATACTATTCTGGTGTTGAATACGAACAATATGCATTCTTGAATCGTGCTACAGGACCATACGCATGGGCTTACTGGTGTATGATGTCCTGTAATGTGTTCTCCCCACAGTTCATGTGGTTCAAAAAACTTAGAACAAGTATCGCTTTCACATTCATTATTTCAATTGTTGTAAACATTGGAATGTGGTTCGAGCGTTTTGTTATTATTGTTACTTCACTTCACAGAGATTACTTACCATCTAGTTGGTCGATGTTCTCACCATCATTTGTTGATGTGAGTATTTTTATCGGTACCATCGGTTTCTTCTTTGTATTGTTCTTATTATACTCTAGAACATTCCCTGTAATTGCACAGGCGGAATTGAAATCAATTGTTAAGTCGTCAGGTTCTCAATACAAAAAAGATCATAAGGATGAGCACTAAGATAGTTTACGGATTATACGATGATGATGATGTGTTGATGGGCGGTGTAAAGGCCATCCGTAGTAAAGGACATCATATTGATGAGGTGTATACACCTTTCCCAATGCATGGATTAGATCACGCTATGGGATTAAAAGAAAGTCGTCTTGCAATTTGCTCTTTCATCTATGGTGTATTAGGAGCAGGATTCGGATTGTGGATGATGTGGTACATTATGATTTATAATTGGCCACAAAATATTGGAGGTAAACCAAACTTTACTTTGATTGATAACCTACCAGCATTTATTCCAATTGCATTTGAGATTACTGTATTGTTTGCAGCTCACTTGATGGTAATTACCTATTTGATCCGTTGTAAATTGTATCCAGGTGCTAAAACAAGTAGCCCGGATCCAAGAACAACAGATGATAAATTCCTTATGGAAATCCACGTGGATGGTGATACTTCTGAGATCAAAGATCTTATGAGAGAAACTGGAGCTGTTGAAGTAACCGAAAAAGAAAACCACTAATTCGCAGGAATATGAAGATGATGAAAAAATTAAGTCGTACCCTATTTGCTTCGTGCACGGCCGCTTTGCTTCTTAGTTCTTGTGGAGGGAATGGTGATAATACTGGTTTTGAGTTCATGCCAAATATGTACCGTTCTCCTTCTTTGGAAACATATGGTGGAAACGCTATGTTCTCTGATAGTTCTGTTGCCAGAACTCCAGTAGCAGGAACAATTCCAAGAGGATTTACTCCATTTGAGTACGGTTCTTCTTTGGAAGAGTTTAAACGTGCAAGTTTAGAACTAACCAATCCATTGGAGGCAACTCCTGCAAATCTTACCGAAGGGAAAGAATTGTACCAAATATTCTGTGCACACTGCCACGGGAAGACTGGAGATGGTAAAGGAACTATCCAAAACCCAGTTTATGGTGGAATACCATCTTATACTGATGCTATTCAAATCAGACGTTCAGGAGGAACGATGAGTGAGATGAATGATGGTGAATTATATCATACTATTACGTATGGTTTAAACGCCATGGGTCCTCACGCTTCTCAGTTGATGTCAGATGAGAGATGGAAGATTGTACAGTACGTACACGAGTTACAACAAGGGAATAAGTAAACGAAATAATAGCCTAAGAAATGTATACATTTACACCGAAAGCTAGGATGATGTCTATCATCCTGATCGTTATAGGGGTAGTTGCCTTAGGAACT
>MAAC01016507.1_pt1 | contig 128993 bp, 111 predicted proteins | sample 1115981 | NCBI WGS metagenome assembly MAAC01 (sample SAMN04961126, study PRJNA320927) | seawater metagenome | isolation source: sample BD02T64 sea water enriched with oil for 64 days | place: USA:Gulf of Mexico | collected 2013-07-27
AAACCTTTTATCTTTCCAATTTATTTTGTAAATTAAAATTTGAAAACTAGTCCAAAAAAAAACAAACTTATGAAACGTATTTTAGTTCCCACAGATTTTTCTATCCAAGCTGAAAATGCACTAAAGGTTGCCGTGCAAATTGCTGAAAAAAACAATAGCGAAATCTATTTAATACACTCTTTAGAAATGCCCTTACACCTATCTTCTGGAGGGGATTCTGGAGGAATGCCAGAATCACTCTTCTTTATTAAATTAGCTGAAAAACATTTTGAAGAATTACTAGAAAAACCATATTTAGAAGATTTAGAGATTCATGAGGCAATAGGTCATGGGGAGGTATATGACGATATAAATGAAGTTACTCAAAATAAAGAAATTGATCTTGTGGTTATGGGATCTCATGGAATTAGTGGATTTAAAGAAATGTTTATTGGGAGTAATACTGAAAAAGTAGTTCGCACGTCTAACGTTCCTGTTTTAGTTATTAAAAACGAACATGAAAACTTTAACATCACAAATTTTGTTTATGCTACAGATTTTTCTGAAAACAGTAGTGATTCTTTTAAGGAAGCACAAAAATTTGCTGAAGATGTAAATGCTCAAATGAACTTATTATATGTAAATACCCCAGGTAATTTTATTACTACTACTGAAGCAAATAATAAAATGAAAGAGTTTGTAAAAGATCTGATTACAAATAATTATTCACTAAATATATATAATGACACTTCTGTAGAAAAAGGCATACTAAATTATGCAAAGGAAAACAATGCAAGTCTTATAGGAATGTGTACTCATGGCAGACAAGGAATCGCACATTTTTTTAATGGAAGTATTAGTGAAGATCTTGTAAATCACGCTAAAAGACCTGTGATTACTTTTAAAATATAAAAGTTTTATTATTGTAAAATACAAAAGCCCTATTCTTTTAATTGAATAGGGCTTTTTTTGTTGGCCCACTAGGGCTCGAACCTAGACTCTTCTGTACCAAAAACAGATGTGTTGCCAGTTACACCATGGGCCAATACCGTAATGCGAGTGCAAATTTAAAATAATCTTTGGCTTGTACAACTATTTTTTACAAAATATTATAATAATATTTTTCGTTTGCCTATTTTTAACTCTAGGCTTAAGGTATGTTCTACCTTAATTATTATTAGTAAATTCGCCGCAATCAAAATGATATACTTTTATGAGTTCCTTTAACTTCAAAAAATGGAATAATATTTTAGGATGGTTGGTGTTTGCCATTTCTCTAATTACCTATTGGCTAACTGTAGAACCTACCGCTAGTTTTTGGGATGCAGGTGAATATATTACTACATCCAGTAATTTAGAAGTGGGACATCCTCCTGGTGCACCTCTATACCAATTACTCGGAGCATTTTTCTCCATTTTTGCAATGGAAGCTTCTAATATTGCGCTTACCATTAATCTAATGTCTGTTTTCGCAAGTGCATTTACCATCCTTTTTATGTTTTGGTCTTTAACCTTGTTATTAACTAATATTGTATCGAAGAATTCTGAAATCAACAAAGACAATACCATTGCTATTTTAGGATCTGCAGCTATTGGTGCTTTAGCTTTTGCATTTACGGATAGTTTTTGGTTCAATGCTGTTGAAGCAGAAGTATATGCCATGGCAGCATTAATTATGTCGATACTTTTTTACCTAGCACTAAGATGGGAAAGAGACATGGACCAGCCCAGAGGAGATCGATGGGTAATATTAATTGCTTTTGTAATTGGACTTTCCTTTGGTGTACACTTTATGGGTTTACTTACTATACCTGCTATGGGGTTCTTGTATTTCTTTAAGAACTATAAAAAAGTAACTGTTAAAAATTTTATCGTTGCCAATGTGGTGATGGTTGCCATCTTATTATTTATTTTCAAACTATTACTTCCAATGACACTTCGATTTTTTAGTGCTTCGGAAATATTTTTTGTGAATAGCATAGGACTCCCTTTTAATTCTGGGACAATCATTGCTGGCTTATTATTTATAGGATTGTTTTACTATTTATTACGGTATACTCGCAGTAAAAACTTTGTTCAATTAAATACACTTTTGCTTTCTATTCTATTCATATTTATAGGATTTTCTAGTTGGGTTATGCTTCCGGTAAGAGCAAATGCTGGAACTATGATTAATGAAAACAATCCTAACAATGCAAGAGAACTTTTAGCATATTATAATAGAGAGCAATACCCCGAAACACATTTGTTTTATGGCCCTTTATTTACAGAAACCTATGTAGGTTTAGATCCTAGAAATCCTTATAAAGATGATAAACCGAAATTTGAAAAAGACGAAAATACCGGCAAATATATTATTGTAAATGATTATGTTAATGCTTCGCAAAATACAGATGATTCTCAAAAAGGATTCTTCCCAAGGATGTGGAGTATCGAACACAATACAAATTATTTAGAATTTACCGATGGCCTTAATTTTACCATAAAAAGAGAATATATAGGCGAAGCCCAACTTGTTGAAATAGTAAGTGGATTTAATAGTGATATTGCACAAGGGAAAATAGGATCTGAAGAATTTGATAATTTCTTACGAGATTTTGGACCCTTTCTAGATATAGAAAAACCTTCTTTTTGGCAAAACATATCCTACATGTTTGAGTATCAATTTGGGTATATGTATTGGCGTTATTTTATGTGGAATTTCAGTGGTAGACAAGATGATAAACAAGGAGAGTTAACAGATGTTCACGGAAACTGGTTAACCGGAATTACATTTTTAGATGAAATGCGATTGGGCTCACAACAAAATTTACCAAGTGATGCTCTAAGTAATAAAGCCAGAAACACTTACTTTATGCTTCCGCTATTATTGGGAATATTAGGCTTGGTTTTTCATTATAAAAACGATAATAAAAGCTTTTGGGTATTATTAATTTTCTTCCTCTTTACCGGCTTAGCCTTAAAGGTATATTTAAATGAAAGGCCTTTTGAACCACGGGAAAGGGATTATGCATTGGTAGGCTCCTTTTATGTATTTGCCATGTGGATAGGCTTTGGTGTTTACGCTTTATTTGAAGTAGTAAAAGACTACCTAAAACCCAAACTTGCAATACCTATAGTTTTAACGGTAACTGCACTTGCTGTTCCTGTATTATTAATATCCCAAAACTGGGACGATCACGATCGTTCCAATAGATATACAGCGCAGTCTATGGCAAAAATGTATTTGGATTCTTGCGATGAGAATTCCATCATATTTACTATTGGTGATAACGATACATTCGCTTTATGGTATGCCCAAGGAATTGAAGGCTATCGTCAAGATGTTAGGGTTGTTAATACTAGTTTATTTCAAACAGATTGGTATATTGATGATATGAAAAAGAAAGCTTTTTCTAGCGACCCTATACCTTCACAATTAACTCATGATAAATACAAATATGGTTCTAGAGATTTTATTTTCTTTCAAAAAACTAGAAAAGATACTATAGACATTAACAGATGGATGGACTGGGTTGCTGATGATAGTCCAAATACTATGGTGGAATTAGAAAGTAGAAAATTCGCCAATACTTTCCCTTCAAAAATAATTAGAATCCCTGTAGATAAAGAGGCAGTTTTAAGAAATGGTATTGTAGACCCAAAAGATGCTGACAAAATTGTTCCTTATATAGACATTGAATTAAAAGGAAACATTATCTATAAAAACAGAATGATGATGCTCGATGTTATTGCAAATAACAATTGGGAACGTCCTATCTATTTTAGTGGTGGAGCTTTTGGTGATGACGATTATATCTGGATGAAAGAATACCTTCAGTTAGAGGGCGTAGTTTATAAATTAGTTCCTATACACACCCCTCTTGAGGAAGGAAACCCTTTTGATATGGGAAGAATTGACAGTGATAAAATGTACGATATTGTAATGAAATGGGATTGGGGAAATAGTGGTGATCCAGACATATATCACGATGTAGAAACCCGTAGAAATGGAATTACCTATCGCAGTAATTTATCTCGATTAGCAGAGGCTTTAATCCAAGAAGAAAAATTTGAAAAAGCGGAACAAATTTTAGATTTGGCCATGGAAAAAATGCCAGTTGATAAATTTGAATTTTACTCCCTTTTAGAACCTTTTATATTGGGCTATTATCAAATTGACAATAAGGATAAAGCAAGAGATGTTTATAATTCAGTAGTGAAACATTATCGAGAACACCTTACCTATTATAGCGGGTTATCCTATAGACAACAAGAAGCCTTGGGAGATGAAATTTTTAGTGACTTAGGACGATATAGAGGATTGATAGATGTCATGGTAATCTTTGAAGAAAAAGAATATACGATGAAAGAAGCAGATGTTTTTAATGAATATTTAAGACTTTTTAATTTCTCTCCTTCTGAAAAGGATTTATTAGAAACTGAAAACGAATTATTAGGTGAAGATTTACCGGAAACTCCATTAGACACTATTCCTCCAGCTGATAATGATTCATTAAACTAAAGGTGTAGTGAAACCTTATTTTGTAAAAACACCCAAGTTTGTCCAACGGTTATTTCCGAAACGAACTTGGGTGTTTCCATATAATGAAAACAAGGTATATTTAACTTTCGATGACGGGCCTATTCCACAAGTAACTCCATGGGTTTTAGACCTTTTAAAAGAATATAATGCCAAAGCTACTTTTTTCTGTATTGGAGATAATATTAATAAACATCCAAATGTATTTAAAAGACTTATTTCTGAAGGGCATTCTATTGGTAACCATACCTATCATCATTTAAATGGTTGGAAAACTAAATCTGAAAAGTATATTGATAATTGCGATAAGTTTGGTGAGATTCTGAAACAAATTCAGAATGACAAATCAACAATCAACGATCAACAATCAACAACCAACAATCTCTTTCGCCCACCATTTGGCAAACTAACTTCTCCGCAATCTAAACTCCTTCAAAAAAGAGGATATAAAATAATAATGTGGGATGTGTTAAGTGCAGATTTTGATTCCCAAATTACCAAAGAAAAATGCCTTGATAATGTTTTGAAAAACATTCGCCCTGGAAGCATTGTAGTCTTTCACGATAGTTTAAAATCTGAAGAAAAACTAAGGTATGCTCTTCCTAAAGTTTTAGAATTCATAAGGGATAATAAATGGAAATGTGCAAGAATTAAATGCTTATAAAAGCAAAACCCTTGCACATTTCAGATTAAAATCTTGATGTAATAAACCTATTATTTATTGATAATAAGTTTTTTACTTGTCATATTAGTTCCATCTGTAATATTCACTAAATACATTCCATTATTTAAATGAGAAAGATCTAAAACTTCTGTGTTTATTCCTTCTTTAGAAAATACTTTTTTACCTAAAATATCGTGAATAGTAACTTGCAATTCTCTATCTGTAGAAATGTTTAATTGCCCGTTTGAAGGATTAGGATACATCCCAACATTTTGCAAATAGTCATCATTTAAACCTAATTCTTGCCCAAGAGCAAAAGTAGATTGCATTACTTGTTTCGTAGTATCATCTTGAACAAAAACAACCACCATTAAGTCGTCCATTTCTTCAACGTTAGTAGAAGACATATTGAAAGTTTCGTTTATTTCTGTATTGGTTCCTGCTTCGAAACTAACAATCGTACCATCTGCATCTGGAAGCATTTTCATCATTACATTTTCAAAAGAAGATTCTCCATTATTCCCTGTGTTTTCAGTAGTTTGAACTTCAACAACAGCAATATTAACTTTCATATCTACAGAAATAAAAGGCATAATATTTACATCTACATATACATTATCTCCAGAAATAGAAAGGGAAGATGTCATTTCAAAAAATGCAGGTTTACTATTTTCATAATCATAAGCAGAATTTACTGAACCCGAGTTTGTGCCGGTTTGATTACCACCAGTATATAAATCTGGAACAAAACTTACTCCGTAATAACCTCTTCTTACACCACCTTCTTCAGTATAATATGGATCTCCTGGTGCTGGCCAAGACATTTGGTATTTAATAACCGCAATATCGTCTGGATGATTCTCCATAAAAGGATTAAATACTCCAGAATTAAAAGGTGCACATGGTCCACAAGTGGAACTTGTAAAAGACTCAAAAAATGGTAGAGTTTGTGTAGATTGTGTTGCTATACTTAATGCCATAGATTTTGCATCATTACTAGTATCATCGTCATCTCCACCACCGTTAAAGTTAGAAACCCAAACATCTAATGTGTAATCTCCAGGCGTTCCAGCCCAAGGTGTTGCAAAAGTATGAGAATAGTTTTCTGTTGTTTGCAAATTTAATCCAGCAACATTTTCTGTGATTATTGCTCCTCCGTTTATTTGATAGTTTAAATCCACAGAATCAACATTAGATAAACCAGCATTTTTAATGGTACAACTTATATCGACATTTCCTGCTTCAGTATATGCAGGTACATCTATAGAGTTCATCGTTACATCATTATTGTCTGGCTCTAATAAAACAACATCGTCAATATACCAATAATCAAAGTTATACATATTTCCAGATAAATAAATACAAACTTGGAAATCTGAGGCACCTACATCTCCACCAGAAATTAAAATATCTTTACCCTCTGGTCCAATATCTCCTGTAGGGTTTACAGACCATACATCTGTCCATGCTCCACCTCCAGATCGAGTTGCTACACCTATAGTGTATCCAGACCCAGAATAATCATTTAAAAAGTGTTTGAAAGAAAACAAGACATCAGAAACTCCTGTTAAATCAGCTTCTGGAGAAATTAACCTTGTGGTATGTGTACCATTAGTATATGTTAATTTTGCTTCGGGAGCAGATCCGCCAGCATTTTCACTAGAAGATTGTGACCATTGTGATTCCATATCATCAATTGTCCAACCTGTTGGTGGCACACCATCTGAAAAATCTTCACTAAAAATTTCAGTAGATCTTTGGTTTTGAGAAAAGGCTGAAAAGCCAATCATTAATCCCATTAATAAAAATGTAATTTTTTTCATATTTGCTATTTTTTTTAATTAAATTTTGGTGAATATATAGTTTTTTGTGAATATATATAAGATATGTTAATCTTTTTTTAAAAACTATTGAATTTTAACTATATTACAGATGAATTATCAATTAATATGTAGTGTAGTAATTCTTATATCTTCTATTTAAAACATTAAACTTTATTTCAAAATAAATCAGATTTCAAGAGGGAAATAAACAAATTTTATTGGGTATAAATCATTACTATTTTCTTAATATATTTTTAAGATATTGTATTAAAATACCTACAAACTAAAAATAATATGGTTAATTAAAGTCAGTTTTATAACAATAGAAAAAATAAGAGTTATTCCTTCTAGAGATTAGAAAGACTAAAAAAATAAGAGTTGTTTTTAAAAAGACTTCGGTTATTTATTAAACGTACTCATTAACCAAACCAATAAGAGTATTGGCATCTTGTTCTCCACTTTGGCGCCATTTCATTTCGCCTTCTTTATAGATCATTAGAGTTGGCAATCCTTTTACACGTAAGGCATCAGAGAGTTCTTGGTTTTTTTCTACATCAATTTTAATCACTCTAGCCTTATCTCCTAAAGCAGCTGCAACATCACGTAAAACTGGGTGCATCCCTTTACAAGCTTCATCCCATTCTGCATAAAAGTCTAAAAGAACAGGAACTTGAGCTTCAATTAATTCTCCAAATTTTGACATAATTTCTAATAATATTGGTAAACAGTTGTATTACAAATATAGTGTTTCCGAATCATTAAACCGTAATTGGCTTTTTCTTCAGTTTTATCACTGTTATTTCAGGCCAAATTCCAACCCTTCCTGGAAAAGCATGAAAACCAAATCCTCTATTTACATTTATAAATTGACCCATATCTTCATAGATTCCTGCCCATTGTTTGTACACATATTGAACAGGACTCCATTTAAAAAATCCAGGTATTTCAATTCCAAATTGAAACCCATGGGTATGCCCACTTAATGTTAAATGATATCGATTTTTATGAGATTTTACCTCATGCTCCCAATGGCTTGGGTCATGGCTCAATAAAATTTTAAAATCTTTTTCTGAAACATTAGAAGATGCCTTTTGCAAGTCACCTGCTTTCTTAAAATTGTGTCCCCAATTTTCTACCCCAATTAATGCCAATCGTTCTCCATCTTTTTCAATAAAAGCACTTTCATTAAGCATTAAATTAAAATCTATTTTCTCATGAATCCCTTTAATATTATTAAAATTATTGAGTTTATCTTCTTCTGTAGGCCAAGTAACATACTCCCCATAATCATGATTTCCTAATACCGAATATTTCCCAAACTTTGGAGTTCTAATACGTTTAAAACTATCAATCCACGGATCCATTTCTTCCGCTTTTGTATTTACAATATCGCCTGTAAACACAATAAGATCTGTTTTTTGTTCATTTATTAAATCGATAGCATATTCTATTTTTTCAGGATTATCAAAACTTCCAGAGTGTATATCGCTAATTTGAGTTAGTGAAAATCCATCAAAAGCATCTGGGAGGTCATCATAAAATAAGGTATGCGTAATTACTTTAAAGTTATATTTTCCTTTAAACATTCCATAGACTAAAGAGGTAAAAGGAATAGCTGCAAGACCCAATGCTAATTGACTCACAAATTTTCTGCGATCGGGCATATACTGAGTTGAATTTCCTTCAAAAAAAGTGCTACTTATAAAACGGTATCCTCCTGTGCTTAATCGTAAAATGTCTTCTCCTATCATAAAAAAGATAAGCACTAGTTTTGGAACATATAAAAGAAGAAATAAACCAGCTGCTCTTAAAGATTCTGAAGAAGGCCCTTTGCTACTATCATAATTGTTTATGGAAAAAGCTAAGTATCCTAATACACTAATAGAGATTAAAATATAAATTACAATTAAGTAATTATTTTTAACCACTGTCTTAAATGCTTGAAAAGCATAAAAGTCTATTAAAACTAATATTGAAAAAAATATAATAAATCGAATCATTCAAAAAAATAATTAGGTATTAAACATAAGACGTTTAAGAAACCAAAAAATAACATTTACTTAAAGTTATTCTGTTTTATCTAGGCTAAAATCAAAATAGTTAGAGTAATCTTTTTAATAATTGTTACAACAATTATTAATAGATGTACAAAAACATTAATCAATAACTATAGTTCTTGACCCCAGATACAGGTATAAAGGCTTTATGGTTGAAGAGATTTCCAGTTTTCTTTAAATCGTAATTACTAGAAGTACTACATTTAATTCTGGAGATCAATTTTTATTGTCTTTTTTGGCTTTAAAAAACACTTTTCTAGAAGGTTAGCCTAAATAAATCTGTGATATATCTACTTAAAATTCTTATACAATAAACATTTTTTGTAACTTCGTACTACATAAGTAGGTTGATAACGTTCGTTATTAATCAAATTTGGGGCGAAAACCCATCACAATGTGATGGGTTTTCTATTTCAAATTAAGTATATAAAAAGTCTTTATTCTGAAAGTATTAATTCTCCATTTGCTTCTTGCTCCTTAAACTTTTTAACTAAGTCTAAAGCTTCAGGTATAACATCACTACATAAAATAATTAAGGACCCTTTTTTTGCATTTTTAACAGCATAAGTAATTGCTTCTTTTTCTGAAGGTATAATTAAAGTTTTCTTATTAGGATCTTTCATTTTAATCCCATCATCCAACATTTTAATCAACTCCTCTTCTGTCTTTCCCCTTAATCGTTTGTCTTGTCTAATAATTATTTCATCAAACATATCTGCAGCAATAGCTCCCATTTCATTGTTATCTTCTTCTCTTCGATCACCAATTCCTGCTATGATTCCTACTTTTACAGTAGCATCTAATTCATTTGTAAATGCCTGAAGCGCTCTCATTCCTGCAGGATTATGCGCATAATCTAAAAGAATACTAAAATCATTAAACTTAAATAAATTCAAACGTCCTGGGGTTTGTGATGCTGAAGGAATAAAAGTTTCTAAGGCAGCTTTCATATCTTCAATACTAATCCCCTGAATATTTGCTGCAAGAATTGCAGGTAAGACATTTTGAATCATAAATTTTGCTTTCCCTCCATAGGTTAAAGGAATATCTTCTGCCCGCATTACTCTCATTTTCCAATCTCCTCGACAAATCGTAACAAATCCATTTTCATATACAGCAGTTATCCCACCTTTTCGTTGTAAAGCTTTAATATGTGGATTGTTTTCATCCATAGAAAATAATGCCAAATTACATTCTATATTTCTTCGCATCTTAAACACCAAGTCATCATCTGCATTTAAAATCGCATAACCATCCGGTAATACCGTTTCTGGAACTACCCCTTTTACCTTAGCCAATTGCTCTACAGTATGAATTCCTTTTAATCCTAAATGATCAGCCGCTACATTCGTTACAATGGCCACGTCACATTTTTCAAAACCCAATCCCGCTCTTAAAAGACCTCCTCTAGCACTTTCTAAAACAGCAAAGTTTACCGTTGGGTCTTTTAACACAAATTCTGCACTGGTAGGTCCAGTACAATCTCCTGTCATTAACAATCTATTTTGAATATACACGCCATCACTTGTAGTATAACCCACCCGATAACCGTTCATCTTTGCAATATGAGCTAATAACCTAGTTGTCGTTGTTTTTCCATTGGTTCCTGTAATTGCAACTATTGGTATTCTACCTGTATTCCCCTGCGGAAATAATTTATCAATTACTGGAGCTGCCACATTTCGAGGCAAGCCCGTTGTTGGTGCTAAGTGCATTCTAAATCCAGGTCCAGCGTTAACTTCTAATACAGCACCTCCTGTTTCTGATAAAGGTTTAGATATATCTGTAGTCATGATATCTATTCCGCAAATATCCAAATCGATAATTTTTGAAATTCGTTCCGCCATGGAAACATTTGCTGGATGTACAATATCTGTGATATCTTCGGCTGTTCCACCGGTACTTAAATTAGCAGTATCTTTTAATATTAATCGTTCCCCTTTAGGTAAAACCGAATCTAATTTATGTCCTGCTGCTTTTATAAGATTTTTCGTTAAATCGTTTGTAGTAATTTGGGTCAGCACTTTCTCATGACCATACCCCCTACGTGGATCACTATTAACTTCATCTATTAATTCTTGTACTGTAGCTTTTCCATTACCTATCACATGTGCAGGAGTTCTAATTGCTGCAGCGACTAATTGATTATTAATAACCAACAATCGATAATCGTCTCCAGTAATAAACTTTTCTACGATAATGGCTCCACTTTTCGAGCTTTCTTTCGCATGATTAAAAGCCACTAAAGCATCCTCAAGATTATTAATATCGACTGTGATTCCTCTTCCATGGTTTCCGTCAATAGGTTTAATTACTAAGGGAAATCCAACATAATCACAAGCCTCCTCTAAACTGCGCTCTCGACGAATAATATCTCCACGAGGAACCTCCACTTCGGCTTGTTCTAATAAATACTTAGTATCCTCTTTATCGCAAGCAATTTCAACTCCAATACTACTAGTTTCACTAGTTACTGTCGCTTGTATCCTTTTTTGATTGGCTCCATAACCCAATTGTACTAAAGAATATTTATTTAAACGAATCCAAGGAATTCCCCTATTTACAGCTTCTTGAACAATAGAACCGGTACTTGGCCCCAATCGTTCATCGTCACGAATCTCTCTCATTTTCTGAATATCTTCCGTCATATCGTAGTATTCCCCAGCAATTAATGCTTCACAAATTGCAACAGAAATTTTAGCAGCATACCTTCCTACGTTTTCTTCTATATAGGAAAACACCACATTATACACTCCTTCTTCACCATAACCTCGTGTTCTTCCGAAGCCTGTATCCATACCTGCTAAGGTTTGAACCTCTAAAGCGATATGTTCAATAATATGCCCCATCCAAGTACCTTCCTCTACTCGTTCAAAAAAACCACCAGGAGTACCAACAGAACAACGATGTTCATACATGGTTGGAAACATTGCTTCTAAGCGTTCACGAAACCCTTTTATCTTATTGGAAGGTAATTCTTCCATCTCTTGTAAATCCAAAACCATCACAATTAATTTATGACGGCGAACTGACCAATAGTTTGGGCCACGCATGGCATTTATGTTTCTTATCTCCATAATATATCCCGAGAAAGCGAGAGCTTTGTTTTAATTCTAGTGAAAGTTTATAAATATATACATTTTTCAATAAAAAAATTAGTTTATTTTTGCCGAAGAAAAAATTTTAGCATGGTAAAAGGAACGCTTATCCCAATTGGCGGAAATGAAGATAAAGGAGATAGAAAAACTCACGAAAAATATACTATAGAATATATTGAAGAAGGAATTCTTTCGCATTTAGTAAAAGAATGTGGAGGGATAAAATCTAAAATTATTATTATCCCAACTGCTTCAAATATTCCAATTGAAGTTGGTGAAAATTATATAGATGCATTCACAAAATTGGGTTGTACTAATATTCATGTTCTTGATATTAGAAGCAAAGGGGATTCTGAAAAACCTGAATCTATCGATTTAATTAAAACGGCAGATTGTATTATGTTCTCTGGTGGTAATCAATCAAAGATTGCAGATAAAATAGGTGGGACCACCATTCATAAAATATTATTAGACCGTTATAAAAACGAAGAAGGTTTTGTAATTGCAGGAACTAGTGCTGGCGCTATGGCAATGGCAAATGAGATGATTGCTGGAGGAAGTAGTACCGATGCTTTTATTAAAGGAGCTGTAGTAATGAGAGATGGATTGGGATTGATTCCTGAATTAATTTTCGACACACATTTTATTCAAAGAGGTCGTTTTGGAAGACAATCGGAAGCTGTAGCTAAATACCCAAATTTATTAGGAATAGGATTAGCTGAAGACACTGGACTTATCATAAAAAACAATGAATTTGTGGTAATTGGTTCGGGGATGATTATTGTTTTTGACCCAAAAACTTTGACTCATAATAACGAAGAATTACTACCTGAAGGTACTCCAATGACCATGGCGAATTTAACTGTGCATGTACTATCTAATGGAGATCGATTTAATATAGAAACCCGTAAGGTTAAGGTATTGCCTATTGATGCTCCTTTTGTTTAATTAATTCCTGCGAAGGCGGAATCTCTTTTTTTTAAATAATTGTATTTTATTCTTTGTTCTTTTTATTAGTGTATAATTAATTGAATTTAAAATGAAGAAGTTTTTGCTAAATTCATTATAACCCTTTCTACGAAAGAAGTAAAAATATCTGTAAAATTAATCCTATTTATAAGATTCCTGCCTTCGCAGGAATTCTACCCATAAATAGAAACTTCATTTAGACCCTTAGAGTTTTTAGAACCTCGATACATCCCTTCGGTATTAAAAGGCAAAGCAATATTTCCTTGAGTATCCACAGCAATTAATCCACCATCACCGCCAATTTCTAAAATTCTTTTTTGGATAACTTCGTTAGCTGCTTCTTTTACAGAAAGTCCTTTGTATTCCATTAAACAAGAAACATCATAAGCGACTACTCCTCGTATAAAAAACTCTCCACTACCCGTACAACTTATAGCACAGGTTTTATTATTTGCATAATTTCCTGCTCCAATCATAGGACTATCTCCAACTCTACCATAACGTTTGTTAGTCATCCCTCCAGTGGAAGTTGCTGCTGCAATATTTCCGTTTTTATCACAAGCTACTGCTCCAACGGTTCCAAATTTAGAATCCTTTTTCTCAGTATGATCTAACTGAAACTTGTCAGTATCTTTTATAGAAATCCATTGTTGATGGCGTAATTCATCATAAAAATAATCAGGATTTTCTACGTTAAAATTATTTACTTTTGCAAATTGCATGGCGCCTTCACCAGCCAAGAAAACGTGTTCACTTTTTTCCATAACATCTCGAGCTAGGGATACAGGATTTTTTATTCCAGTAATTAAAGAAACCGCTCCAGCCTCTAGTGTTTTTCCATCCATAATAGAAGCATCCATCTCGTGGGTTTCTATAGCTGTAAATACAGCTCCTTTTCCAGCATTAAACAAAGGAGAATCTTCTAATACTTTTACAGCAATTTCTACAGCATCTACTGCATTTCCTCCTTTTTCTAAAATAGAATAACCACTGTCTAATGCAACTTGTAGCGCTTCTTTATATGCTACTTCTTTTTCAGGAGTCATCATTCCTTTTACAAGTGTACCTGCACCTCCGTGAATGGCAATAGAAAATGTGTTCATAGTATGTATATAAATTCTGTCGAAATTTACAAATTGCATTTTAATTCGAGGGATAAGTTTAGTAGTTTTATAATCTTTAATAAAAACAACTATGTCTGATAAAAAACGCCTTTTTCTTGTTGATGCTTATGCCTTAATTTTTAGAGGATATTATGCTTTTATAAAAAACCCTAGAATCAACTCAAAAGGATTGGATACTTCAGCAATAATGGGTTTTATGAACTCCTTATTAGACGTAATAAAACGAGAACGCCCAGACCATCTGGCAGTATGTTTTGATAAAGGTGGAAGTGTTGCCAGAAAAGAAGCTTTTCCAGAATATAAAGCCAATCGAGATGCAACACCAGATGCCATAAAAATTGCAATTCCTTATATCTATGATATTTTAAAAGCGATGCACATTCCTATTATGGTAAAGGAGGGATTTGAAGCTGATGATGTAATCGGAACTCTTTCTAAGCAAGCAGAAAAAGAAGGATACCAAACTTTTATGGTAACGCCTGATAAGGATTTTGCGCAATTGGTTTCTGAAAACATTTTTATGTATCGCCCTATGTTTGGTGGCGGATATGAAACTTGGGGAATTCCTGAAATACAAAAGAAATTTGAAGTTGAGCGTCCCGAACAAGTTATTGATTACTTAGGAATGATGGGCGATGCTAGTGATAATATTCCAGGACTTCCTGGTGTTGGTGATAAAACTGCAAAGAAATTTATTGCAGCTTATGGAAGTATGGAAGGGTTGTTAGCCAATACCCACGAGCTTAAAGGAAAAATGAAAGAGAAGGTAGAAGCTGCCAAAGAGTTAGGGATCCTATCAAAACAGTTGGCAACTATTATGTTGGATGTTCCTGTTGAATTTCACGAAGAAGACTTTGAAATGTCTAAGCCAAATATGGAAGCGGTCACCACTCTTTTTGAGGAATTAGAGTTCAGACGTATGATTGTTAATTTCACGAAAACTTTTTCTTCTGAAGCTTCAACAGGCTCAAAAACTGAAGCGGAGAAAATCCCCCTTCGAAGGGGGACAGAGGGGGATGTTACCAAAACCGAAAAGACTTCTCCCAATGCAGGTCAAGGTCAATTTTCACTATTTGGAGGAGACGGTGAACCTTCAGAAACCACTACATACAGTTCACGTAAAACAATTTCAACAACCGAACATTTCTACCAAAATATTCAACCCGGAATTGGAACAAAGCTATTTCTTCAAAACCTAATGAAACAAACTTCGGTATGTTTTGATACCGAAACTACTGGGCTAAATCCTATTACAGCAGAACTTGTAGGTATCGCTTTTTCTTGGGAAGTGGGCAAAGGATTTTTTCTTCCCTTTCCTGCCCGCGTGCCGCCTGAAGCTTTAGCGGAGGAGCAAAATAAAGATAAAGCACAAGAGCTTATCGAAATACTTCGACCATTTTTTGAAGAGGAAACCATCGAGAAAATCGGTCAGAATTTAAAATATGATATTAAGGTTTTGGCGAAATACGATATTTCAGTTAAAGGAAAATTGTTCGATACTATGTTGGCGCATTACCTTATCAATCCCGATATGCGTCATAATATGGATGTGCTTTCAGAAACTTATTTGAATTATACCCCTGTTTCTATCACCGATCTTATTGGAAAAAAAGGAAAAAATCAACTTTCTATGCGAGACATTCCTTTAGACAAAATAACCGAATATGCTGTAGAAGATGCTGATATTACCCTGCAATTAAAAGAACATTTTGATAAAGAATTAGGAGAGGCGAACATTCAAAAGTTATTCGACGAAATTGAAATTCCATTAGTAGGGGTCTTAGCAAATATGGAGTTAGAAGGAATCAATCTGGATGTTGAATTTTTAAAAAGTTTGACATCAGATTTAGAAAAAGACATTAATAATCTTGTTTCGAAAATTTATGCTGCTGCTGGAGAGGAATTCAATATTGCATCTCCAAAGCAATTAGGGATTGTTCTTTTTGAAAAAATGAAACTTGTAGAAAAACCAAAAAAAACCAAAACTGGTCAATATTCTACAGCCGAAGATGTGCTTTCTTATTTGGCAAAAGATCATGATATTATTAGTGATGTGTTGGAATACCGTGGCTTGGCAAAATTAAAAAGCACCTATGTAGATGCATTGCCAGAACAAGTGGAGCCTATTACTGGGAGAGTGCATACCGATTATATGCAAACTGTTGCAGCTACCGGAAGACTTAGTAGTAATAATCCTAACTTACAAAATATTCCAATTAGAACCGAACGTGGACGTCAAGTAAGAAAAGCATTTATTCCTAGAAATAAAGACTATGTTTTATTAGCGGCAGATTATTCACAAATAGAATTACGCATTATTGCAGCATTGAGTAAAGAATCTACTATGATTGAAGCTTTTAAAAATGGGGAAGATATTCACGCATCAACTGCTGCTAGAGTTTTTGATGTTCCATTAGAAGAGGTAACCAAAGAACAACGTAGCAATGCCAAAACAGTAAATTTTGGAATCATCTATGGGGTTTCCGCATTTGGCTTGAGTAATCAAACAGATTTAAGCAGAAAAGAAGCAAAAGAATTAATAGACACATATTACCTAACCTATCCAAAACTTAAAAGTTTTATGAGTGAGCAAGTAAATTTTGCTCGTGAAAATGGCTATGTACAAACCGTTTTAGGACGACGACGTTATTTAAATGCTATTAATGCGTCTAATGCTATTGTTAGAGGTGCTGCAGAACGAAATGCGGTAAATGCTCCTATACAAGGATCTGCTGCAGATATTATAAAAATTGCAATGATTAATATCTTCAAAAAGTTAGAAGAGGGCAATTATAAAAGTAAAATGCTGTTACAAGTACATGATGAATTGGTTTTTGATATTTACAAACCTGAATTAGAAGAACTTAAACCTCTTATTAAATCTGAAATGGAAAATGCATTTCAATTATCAGTTTCCCTAGATGTGGATTTAGGTTTGGGGGAAAATTGGTTGGAAGCTCATTAGTGAATAACTTGTAACATTAGCTACATAGATTATAAATAATTATACTTATTTTGTATTCATTAAAAAAATACGTCTAATCTATAATTACTAATAAGAAAAATAATTTTGAATCTTTTAAAACCACTTTTATATTTTTCTTTATTTCGGTATCCCTTAACCGAAGAGGAGATCTTTGACTTCTCTGAAACAAAATCAAAAGATCAAGTTAAGAAAGAATTAGACCGTTTAGTAGAAGATAAAGTAATTTTTAATATCGATGGTTTTTACCTTTGCGAAAAAGATGAAAGTCTTATAAAAAGAAGACTTTCTGGTAATAAAATGGCTAAGGATATCAATAAAAAAGCAGATAAGGTTTCCAAATTTATTTCTAAATTCCCTTATGTTGAGGGTGTCGGAATTTCAGGATCATTATCAAAAGGGTATTATGATAAAGATGGCGATATTGACTTTTTTATAATTACTGCTCCTAATCGATTATGGGTTGCTAGAACCTTTTTAATATTATATAAAAAATTATTTTTACTTAATTCCAAAAAATATTTTTGTGTCAACTATTTTATAAGCTCCAACTCTCTTGAAATAGATGAAAAAAACCGTTTTACTGCTACCGAATTAGTTACACTTATGCCCATGTATGGCAATGGTAGCTTTCATGATTTCTACAAACAAAATACTTGGGTAAATAGTTTTCTGCCAAACAAATCTATATCTGAAGGTCTTGTAAATATGATCACCGTTGAAAAGCCTTTATTCACTCGATTAACTGAAAATATACTCAACACTAAAATGGGCGAAAAACTAGATCAACTTTTTTTAAAAATAACCTATAAAAAATGGAAAATGAAATTTAGTGATTTGGAAGAAAGACAATTTAATGTCGCATTAAAATCTACCAAAAACATTTCTAAACACCATCCATTAAATTTTCAGAGAAAAGTGATCGAACGTTTAAATGTTAAGTATGATGAATATCGAGAAAATCATAATATTCATTTAGAGAAAGAACATGCTTGATATTCTATTTTCTCACTCGTATTATTATCCCTTAGACAAAAAACAGTGGGCTAATAAAACTCCTTACCCACCATTAGGAACTATATATGCAGCTTCATTGATGCGTATCTCTGGCCATTCTGTTTCCCTTTTCGACACCAACCTAAGAGATAACCCTTACGACATCGAGGTTGAAATTCAACAGCAAAAACCCAAGTATTTGGTGGTATATGATGATGGTTTTAATTACCTCACCAAAATGTGCCTAACCAATATGAGGGAAGCTGCTTTCGAAATGATAGCTTTGGGTAAAAAATATAATTGCACAGTAATTGTTAATAGTTCAGACAGTACCGATCATTATCAAAAATACCTTAATGCTGGAGCTGATTATATCATTTTAGGAGAAGGAGAATTTACCTTGAAAGCGCTTGTAGAAACACTCAACAAAAAAGAGGATGTTAGTTCAGTAAATGGAATCGTATCTAAAAAAGAAGAAGATTTTGAGACCACTCCTAAAAGAGAAGTTTTAAGAAATTTAGATGAGTTACCGCAACCTGCTTGGGATTTAGTAGATATTGATGCGTATAAAAGTGTTTGGGCAGAACGAGGAAGAAAATTTACTTTAAATATTGCTACCACTCGTGGTTGTCCTTATAAATGTAATTGGTGTGCAAAACCTATTTATGGCATTCGATATAATTCGCATTCCCCAGAATATATCACCAAACATATTAACTACCTAAAAGAAAATTATGGGGTGACTAATTTTTGGATGTGTGATGATATTTTTGGCTTAAAACCCAATTGGGTTCAAAATTTTAATGTGGAATTAAAAAAAGCCAATCTTTCCATTTCATATACAATACAGAGTCGTGTAGATTTATTATTGAAAGAAGACACCATTGATGCATTGGCAGAAAGTGGATTAAAAGAAGCTTGGGTAGGAGCAGAAAGCGGTTCTCAAAAAATATTGGACGCTATGGATAAAGGCACCCAATTGTCTCAAATTTATGAAGCTACCAGAATATTAAAACATAAAAAAATTAGTGTCGCATTTTTTATTCAGTTTGGATATTTAGGAGAAACTAAAGAGGACATCTCTAAAACTGTTGCTATGATTAAAGAGTTACAGCCCGATAATATTGGAGTATCTGTTTCCTATCCTTTACCTGGCACTAAGTTTTATGAGATGGTAAAAGACGATTTAAAAGAAAAGGCCAACTGGACAGATTCTGATGATCTGGCAATGATGTTTCAAGGAACATTTAATTCTACCTATTACAAAAAATTACATCGCTATGTTCATAAAGAATATAGAAAGAGTCAGGCAATAGCTAATTATCAAAGTTTTTTTAAGAACCCTTTTTCTATTTCATTGCGAAAAATTAGATCTATGCTTTTGTATTTTTATTATCTTCCAAGTTCTTATTTAGATAGAATGATTTTGGATAGAATGGAGCATAGGATAGAACACTGATGACACTGATTAAACAGATAATCACAGATAAAAAACCAGTGAAGATTCGTAGAATCCGTTAACTCTGTGTTCCTATTCAAAATAAATTAAAAGAACACGAATCCCAAAGATAAAACTGATTAATAAAAATGACGAGTTTCGACTTACACGCAAAAAACTACGATACTGTTTTTACCTATTCAGAAATAGGAAAAGCACAGCGTAAACGTGTGTATCATTTTCTAAAGGAGGACATCCTAACTAAAAGCAAGCTCAACATCTTAGAATTAAATTGCGGAACTGGAGAGGATGCAAGATATTTGGCAGAAAAAGGACATCGTGTATTGGCTACAGATATTTCTTCGGAAATGATAAAAGTCGCCAAAGAAAAACATCAAAATACAAGTATTAGATTTCAAGAAAAAGACATTACTAAAATTACCTCTGAAACATTTTCTGAAAAATTTGATTTGATTTTTTCAAATTTTGGAGGATTGAATTGTTTGTCGAAATCAGAATTGGAATCTTTTCTTAAAATTTCAGAATCCCTTCTTAAACCAAATGGAATGTTAGCTTTAGTAATTATGCCTAAAAACTGTTTATGGGAACGTTTCTACTTTACACTAAAAGGAGAATTCAGAAAAGCTAAAAGACGAAATACAAACGATGTTGTTCTTGCGAATGTAGATGGCGTAAATGTACCAACCTGGTACTACAACCCTAAAGAAGTGGTATCTTTAGCGTCGAACCGTCATAAAACATTAGCTATTAAACCCATTGGATTAAAAATCCCTCCCTCCTATTTAGAGTCTTTTTTTTCAAATAAAAAAGGATTATTAAAAATGTTAATCTGGGCTGAAAAATTATATCCCTATAAAATTTGGGCAAAATATTCTGACCATTATTTGATTATCATTCAAAAAAAATAGACCACAGAAGACACGGACATTACAGATTATCACAGATAGGAATCTTTTAAAAAGAATTATTAGATAATGATGAAACAGAAAGAATTTTATATTTTTAAAAAATGAGAGTTGAAAAATCCGTGAACATCTATTTTATCTGTAAAATCCGTGATTCTATCTTATGAGCATCGTACTTACCCACGCATACTATCTATATGAGGACCCATTAGAGGCTAAAATTATGAAGCCCTATTCTCCCTTAGGCTTATTATATATTTCGAGCTATTTAAATGAAAATCACATTGAAAATCATCTTTTTGACGCCACTTTTTCAAACCCACAAGAGCAATTAAAATTTATAGCAAACAAAAAACCATCTATTGTTGCTATTTATACCAATTTGATGACAAAAATAAATGTAATTAAGTTGGTGAAAATATTGAATTCTGATGCACAATACGGTTTCCCAAAAATAGTATTGGGTGGCCCAGATGTTTCTTATAATATTGAAAATTACCTAAATACTGGTGCTCATTTTATAATCATAGGAGAAGGTGAAGAAACCACAAAAGAACTTTATCATGCAATTACTCAAAATACGGCAGTTTCAGAAATTACAGGAATAGCTTATTTAGAAAATAGTATTCTAATTAAAACTCCTCCAAGAATAAAAATGAAAGACCTAAGCAATCTGCCATTACCAAATCGAGATGGAATTGCTATTGAAAAGTACCTACAAGTTTGGAAAGAAAATCATGGCAAAAGCTCCATGACCGTAAGCACACAGAGAGGCTGCCCTTATACTTGTAAATGGTGTAGTACCGCAGTTTATGGACAAAGCTATAGACGTCGACCAGCAAAATTAGTAGTAGAAGAATTGGCTATGCTTCAAAAACAATACCATCCAGATTCTATTTGGTTTGTAGACGATGTTTTTACCGTAAGTCATAAATGGATTAAAGACTTTCATAAAGAAACAATAAACCAAGGCATTAAAATACCTTTTGAATGTATTACTAGAGCCGAACGCTTAAACGATGAAGTACTACAACTTTTAAAAGAAGCTGGTTGTTATCGAATATGGATAGGCGCAGAAAGTGGATCTCAAAAAATAATTGATGCCATGGATAGACGTGTGGATGTTAATGTGGTAAAAGATGCTATTATTAAAACAAATGCGATAGGTATTGAAACCGGAACCTTTATTATGTTGGGCTATCCCGGAGAAGATGAAAAGGATATAAAAGAAACCATTAGTTACCTTAAAAAAGCAAATCCAACGCATTTTACAATTACCATTGCCTACCCCATAAAAGGAACTTCACTATATACTGAAATTGAAAAAGATATCACGGTTCAACCGGATTGGGAAACCTCAACCGATCGGCAAATTGATTTTAAACGCACCTATTCTAGAAAGTATTACGATTATGCAGTTCGGAAAGTGGTAAACGAGGTTAATTATCATAAAGAGGTTTTAAAAGGTAAGGATAAAGATAATTTGAAGGCATTTAAAATGAAGACAAAATCCTTATTAGCAGGCGGATTAATGATGATTAATAAATAATATAAATTGTCATTCAGAGTGTAACGAAGAATCTAACATTTATAGTCCGAGATTCTTCAGTCCTTCTCCTCCTTCTGAATAACAACAATAATGAATATGAAAAAACTGTTGCTTTTATTAACATTTACAATCATTTCTTGCACAAATTCCACCTACGATGATATTGTGGCGCCAAAAACAGGTTTAATTTTAAAGTGGAATAAGGCATATGAAGAAGATAGTTTGGATAAATCAATTATTGGATTGCAGTGGGCCTTTTCATATCTGGGCGCATTATTACCCTATCAACATACCGGAATTACAATTCAAAATAATACTATTGAAATTAAATTAGAGGAGTTAGGTTTTACCGCTACTGCTCAGCAAAGGTTAAATAGTTTACATGAGGTAATTATGGCTTCTGAAGAATACCAAGTGACAGAAGTAATTGACATTGGTAGGTATGTAACTTTGCTTTTAGGTGCACCAGAACATTATTATGAAATTACAGGGGTTCCTTTTTTACTATCGGATTTAATAGACAGCTATGATTTAAATTCTGAAAAAGGATATGTAAATCAATCGGGGGTTTCTTATGACCATAGAACGATTGGTTTTTCGGAACAAGAGGCTTTTGATCAAATATTTTTCTGCACGGAAATAGATCCTGAAACCAGTGAAATTTTAGAATATGAAACAGTTGAACTCATGCCTAATGGGCAACCTCGTTTTGGAATTTATAATAAAGATGGAATTCGTATAAATAATACAGATCCTTTACACTCCAATGCAGGAAAGCCTGCAAAATGCATGTGGTGCCACGAATCGGGAATTCAACCTTTATTTAGTGAGCAAGAGGATTTTGTTGGATTTATTCCCTATCTTGAGTTTAAAGATATTTTAATCGATTATAAAACTTCTCATCAAAACCTACAAAACTCTCTCTTTGATGGAGTAGATTATGAAGAAACACAACAACATACCTTAACCGAATTGTTATACATTACTTTTATGGAACCTTCGGCAGAAAGATTAAGTTTAGAGTGGAATATTTCAATTTCTGAAGTGGAAAGTTTATTGTCTGGATTGCCGACACATATTCATGAAGAATTCATTTATTTAGGCGATTTATACGAACGAGAAAGTGTCGCGTCTTTTGCTCCTTTTTCTGGATTGCAAGTTTCTAGTCATGTTAGAGAAGAGTCTGAAGTGGAAGTAAATTATATGAACTAATATGATAAACGGAAAAAAAATAGTTGTCATTCTTCCTGCATTTAATGCAGAAAGTACACTTGAAAAGACTTATCAAGAAATTCCGTTTGATATTGTCGACGACATCATTCTTACCGATGATTTTAGTAAGGACCATACCGTTTCTGTAGCCAAAAAACTGGGAATCAATCATATTATTGAACACCCAAATAACATGGGTTATGGCGCCAATCAAAAGTCATGTTATAAAAAAGCATTGGAAATTAACGCCGATATTATTGTGATGCTTCACCCCGATTACCAGTACAATCCCAAATTAATTCCTGCGATGTGTTCTCTAATTGCAAATGATGTTTTTAAAGTAGTGTTGGGTTCTAGAATTTTAGGAAAAAGTGCATTAAAAGGTGGGATGCCGGTTTATAAATACATTTCGAATCGGTTTTTAACTTTGATTCAAAATATATTGATGGGACAAAAATTATCTGAATATCATACAGGGTACCGTTGTTTTAGTGCAGAAGTTTTAAAAACTATTCCTTTTCAAAATAACTCCAACGATTTTATTTTTGATAACCAGTTATTAGCACAAATCTGTTATAAAGGAATTGAAATTGGCGAAATTTCCTGTCCTGCCAAATATGAAAAAGATTCATCTTCTATTAACTTTTCTAGATCTGTAAAATATGGATTGGGGGTTTTAGGGGTTTCGATAAAGTATTTTTTACAGAAAGTTGGGTTTCGGTTTAAGTTGTTTACGTCAAAGTAATTATAAGGCTAAGAAAAACTATTCGCTCCATTTTTCTATTTGATCTTTAATATGTTTTTCAGTAAAAAAATGTTGGGCATATTTAGAGCCATAAAGTTTGTTTAAATACGCTGTTGAGAATTTTATATTATTTTTAAAATCTTTGTAGTTGGATGCATATTCCTTTGTTGAGGAAACATTCCTGTTTTTTAAAGTAAAGGTTTCTAAATCGCAAAAATTACTAATCAATTCTTCCTTTAATGAATCTGCGATATTACTATTAAGTAGAAGCAATTCTATATTGCCTTTCTTAATTATTTGACATCCTTTTTCTTTATTAAAATCATAAGTATACACATTGATATTTGTGGCTTCAAAAAACTGTTTTTCGAACCAATTAATAGGGAAATCATGTTTTAACTTTTCACAATACAGTACTTTCAACTGTTCCATATCACCGGTATATTCTGTAATTTTTTCACCTGTATGCAACTCAAAAACATCAAAAAACGCAGAAATATTCCTTTCCAATGGATCTCTAAACAAACAAATAATTTTATAAGGCTTCCCTTTTTTAATAATTTTTCTATTAATTAAAAAAACAGGGGATTTACTTCCTGGATACATATTATTCTCAAAACATAATTGAACACCTTCCTTCACTTCTTCTTCATTTAAAGAATGAATATGAAAAATGGATTCTCTAGTTGCCCATTTTTTTAAAGAAAAATAAACACTTAAAGAGCCTACTTTTGCCATGGTAAAAACAAGAATTGGATTATGTTTAGGAAAAAGCGATAATTTGATATTCGCTAATCCTAACAAGACAGTATCTTTTATATAATATTTAATGAATTTCCTCAATCGATATTTTTTTTAGGGTGTATGCTCCCCTTCGTGAATGATGATCGGTTAAATAATACACTTCAGTTTCATTGACAAGAACTGGTTTTTTCTTCAGAGAATAGTCCTCTAAAATAACTTTTTTATCCAATAAAATTTGATTGGCCATTATTTCAAGAATATTTTCTTGAAAAGATAAAATTGGAATATTAGCATTTATTATTTCATCTCCATTCCTTCCTAATGCTTTAATAAATAAATTCCCGTCTTTTTCAAAAAAATCATGGATTAAGAAGTGCTTTTTTTCTGCTAAAACATACACTGAACTTATCTTTTCACTTTCATTGAATACCTTTAAATGTAAAGGTGTTAAAACAATAAAAACTCCTACTAACCATTTTAAATTTAGTTTAACTGAAAAGCTACTATAAAATAGTATCGCCAATAATAGCGTAAGCCATAATCTTGAAAATTTGAAGAATATGGGTAATTGTTTTAACGCATACACTGGCATATTACAAACGATTAAAAGAACAATTAGAAAGACAATCTTTTTGCTAGTTGACACTTTTTGGTTTAAGAAACAAATAGTAGGTATGGCCCATAAAATTTGCGCATAAGTAGCTGTCCTACTTTGCAGTAAAAACAAGGCTACAATCCAAATAGACAACAGTTTAAAAAGATTGTTTTTATGTTTAAAACTGACTCCTAAAGCAAAGGCTATTACAACAGATTTAAAGACCCATTTCAATAAAATATAAAGACGCTCATTATTAAATAAGGCATTAGGATTATAATAAGAATCCTCTATAAACAGGGTTCTTAAGAAAACATCAAAAGATTGGGCATTGTATCGGAAATCAACAGTGCTATTATTCTGTATTGCATTGGGGATTATTTCTGTAAAATAGGTTTCCCAAATAGAAAACCCTGAAATATAAATGGAAAACAACATTAAAATAATTATAGAAAACCCACCAAATAATATAGCCTTCCAACTCTTGTAAAACAATAAGGAGATTCCATAAAAAATTGGAAATACTTTTAATAAAATTGCAATACTCAATAGGCTAGCTCCAATTCCTTCTTTTTTATTCTCAAGGTATAAAAATCCAAAAATGATTAATGAAAAAACTAAGAAATAAGACTGTCCAAATAAAATCTGATTTCTAATTGGAATGAAAAATAGGATCGGTAAGATTAATAAAATAGAATACTTACCATCTAATTTTTTTTGAATTAAACTATATAGGCTCCAACTAAATAAAACAATGCCTAGAAAATTAAAGATCGCTTTGGCTACATATGGGTTTTCTATATAAGTCAAGGGATAAAAGAAACCAATGGTAAAAGGACTATTTAAATAAAAATCTACCAATACATCTGTATAGCCTAAGTTCCAGATATAGTTATTGAACTCATAGATATCAAATAAATGAGAATGTGAAATTCCTTCTCGAATCATTCTAGCTGAAAAATAGCTATTCGAAAAATCGTGTAGATTATAAAAAAGGGATTGATAAAAGAAATAGAATAATACAATAAGTAAAGGGCAAAAATAAAGGAGGTTTTTCCAATGAATATTTTGAAGAATCTTATTGTTCATATTCAAAACTATTATTAATTATCCAAGAAATAAAATATTATCTCATATTAACGTAAATTGGTCTAAAAGAATGAAAAAGGAAAAGCAGCAAAATTATAATGAATAGTATCCATAAATTATTAACCCGATTTAAAGTTATATCGTTATACGGATTAAGCCAATCAATAACTCCCCTAGGTCATTTATTGATCTCCTATTTTATAATAAAGTTCAAGTCAATTGCCTTTTGGGGTTCCTATGTTGAAGTTTTGATTTGGGTAAACTTAATTCTCTTATTGCTTTCTTTCGGAAATAAAGCCTATCTATTAAAAGAAATTAGTAAAACGCCAGCTAAGCTATATCAGTTATGGTTCTCTAACTTTCTTAACCGAAGTATTCTCTTAATTCCCAGTTTTCTAATAATCATTTTTACTCCTTTTTTTAATGATAAAATTATACTCACTTGTCTTTGGCTTGTTTTGTTATTTATCTCACAATCGTATCAAGTTCTTATATTATACCTGAAAGATTTTAAGTATAGTTTACTAGTTGAAATCATTTTTAATAGTTCCATTTTATTGTTCGTTTTTCTGAAAATTGATACTCTTGACCTACTCGAGTTTTTATCCATTGTTGTTTATTCAAATCTTATAAAAGCCCTTTTATTTATTCTTTATTATTACAAAAAAATGAAGGGATTAACATTTAGTTTCAGTCCTTCTGAACTAAAAAAAAATATCCCTTATTTTATTCCTTTAACTTTGGGAACTGTTAGAGTTAAAATTGACACTTATTTCGCGAATTCTTTTTTTAGTGTTTCAGACTTAGGAAAATATCAAATCCTAATCAGTTTTATTTCTATTGGGCATATTACAACAACCTATTTTGTTAATCCTTATCTAAAAGTTTTCTTTAGAGTTAGTGATTCTATAATTAAAAGAATTAAACGTCAGTTTTTTATTTTTGGCCTTTTTTACGGACTCGCATTTGTTATTGCAACTTATTTTATTATTTCTAATGTTTATTTAATTCAATTTACTTTAGCTAATTACATTACCGTATTTACATTCTTTATTCCACTTTTATTTCAAATGATTCTAGTGAATCAAATTTATAAACATGACCAACAAAATTTAGTGAGCTATGTAGCTTTATTTGTCATTTTTCTACAGCTTATAACAGGTTATTACCTCATACAAGAACAAGGAATTCAAGGAGCATTATTATTAAAAGCAGCCAGTCAATGGTTAATTACGGTGCTTTTGTGGTTTTGGTTCAGAAAAGCAAAAAACAAAAAACTCGCTTAACAAATGCAGAAAAACATTGTTATTGTAGGCTATCCTAAAAGTGGCACAACTTGGTTGAGTAGGTTGGTTGCTGAATTGGTTTCTTGTCCGTTACAAGGAGATTGGGGGTTTGAAGAATTGGATGCTCCTTATAAAGAAGGATTAGAAAGAGAATCGGAGTTTCAAGTTTATAAATCACACCATTCCTTTCAAGAAATTAATAAAGTTTCTAAACTTGAAATTTATAAAATCATCTATATCATTCGAGATCCTCGTGATGTTGTTGTTTCTGGAGTTTATTATTTTAATTTTTTGCCGAGATTATTAGCTGAAAAAAAAGTGATATATAAAATTAATAGCGTACTAAGTAAGACATATAATAGCCTAGTTTCAAATAAAGAAAAGAAAAGGCAAATGATACAAGCTGTATTATATGGCAATAAGAATGTTAATTCCTGGCTTTCTAATTCTTGGTTAGATCATTTTACACCTTATCTCAACAAGGAGGTTTTATTTATTAAATATGAAGACCTTATTGATTCTCCAGAAGTAGAATCTCAAAAAATATTGAATTATTTAAAAATTAATCAAGACCTTGAATATATTAAGAAAAGTATTTCAAATCAATCCTTTCAAAATAGAAAATTGAAGGATGAAAACAAAAAAGACAAGCACCAAAAAAAAATATTGCGAAAAGGTAAACAAGGAAGTTGGAAAAAAGAATTTACCACAAAAGAAATAAACCAGTTTCAGTTGAAGTTAAAAGATACTAATAGTTTATATGATTTCTAATCTATTCTTAAATTGCACGCTTAATAAAATTTAATGAAAAACAAAATCCTAATTTTTAATCCTCGTAGTGCTAAAGGCAAACATAGAATCCCAAATTCTATTTTGCAGGTTGGGGCTGCTATTTATGGGAAATACGATTTTGTTTTTGTAGATGGTAATTTAGAATCCGACCCTTGGCAAAAAATTGATGCTTATTTTAAGACAGGAGAATTTAAATATTTTTGTAGTACGGTTATGCCAGGACCACAATTGAGACAGGCAATTCCTTTTACAAAAAAAATAAAAGAACACTATTCAGACTCCATTACCATTTGGGGTGGTTATTTTGCCTCCAACCAATTTAAAGTTTGTATCGAATCCTCTTTTGTAGATTATATTATCAATGGTCCTGGGGATGTGGCTTTTCCTAGTCTTATTGATTATTTAGAACAGGAATGTCATTCAGAACGAAGTGAAGAACCTCAAGAGATTCCTCGTTTCACTCGGAATGACATAAAAAACCTTATTTATAAAAATGAAAAAGGTAAAATTGTAAAAACAGCTACAGAACAGTTGTTAGAACAAGACGAGCTCCCTCCTCTACCTTATCAACACCTAGATAGTTTTTATAACTTAGAAAACTATTTAAGTAAAACGTTTTTAGGCAGAAACACGTTTAGCTATCACTCTAGTTTGGGCTGTCCATTTACTTGTTCTTTTTGTGCAGTGGTTCCTATCTATAACGGCCGTTGGAAAGCAAAATCTGCACAATCTGTATATGAGGATGTTTCTTATTTTAAAGATAAATACAAAATTGAAGCGATCGAGTTTCATGACAATAACTTTTTTACTTCCAGAAAAAGAGTGGTTGAGTTTTCAAATTTAATAAAGAATGACGGCATTACTTGGTGGGGAGAAGGCAGAATTGACACTATTAATAAATATAGTGATGAGGATCTTATTTTAATGAAATCAGCTGGCTGCAAAATGATTTTTTTAGGTGCTGAAACTGGAAATGATGAAATTCTAAAACAAATGAATAAAGGGGGAACCCAAACCGGTGAAACCATTAAAGAATTTGTAAAACGATTGCACCCTATAGGAATCATCCCCGAATTATCCTTTGTTTTAGGAATGCCTGCCGAAACTCCCGAAAAAGTAATGGCGCAGATAGAATGGGATATTAATTTTATAAAGGAAATAAAAGAATTAAATCCAAACGCTGAAATAATTATCTACCTCTATAGCCCAGTTGCAACAGAAGGATCTGAATTATATGAACAAATACAAAAAGCAGGTTTTAGTTTTCCTAAAAAACTAGAAGATTGGTTAGATCCAGCTTGGGAAAATTTCGATTTACGCAAAAACCCTCTAACGCCATGGTTAACACCAAAAATGGTAGATAAAATTATGAATTTCGAAACGGTGCTTAATGGATATTATCCTACCGCAACCGACTTTAGAATTAAAGGAATTAAGAAGAGTTTGTTACGTGGTATTTCTAAGATACGGTATCGTACTGGTTTTTATAAATACCCATATGAAATAAAAGTAATGCATAAAATCTGGAAATATCGCCAACCTGAAATACAGGGGTTTTATTCTGAATGAAAAACAATAGAACACGGATGACACAGAAACAACGAATTAATCACAGATTGATCTGTGAAAATCTGTACAATCCGTATAAATCTGTGTTCCTATAAATATGTCAAAAATAAGATCCATTATAAAAAAAATCACCAAACCCTTTTTAAAAGCAGGGTTAAAATTCTATTATAGAAAACCTAGAAAATATTCTTATCAGGATATCGAGGTTTTAGTACATCCTGAAGTTTTCCCTCCACATCTTACCTTAAGTACAAAAATATTATTGAATTATATTTCTGAATTAGAATTACAAAACAAGACCTTTTTAGAATTGGGTTGTGGTTCTGGGATTATTTCATTGCTTGCCAGTAAAAAGGGAGCTTTAGTAACTGCTTCAGATATTAACAAAACAGCCTTGGAGTATTTGGAAAAAGCTTCAGAAGAAAACAATCTTGAAATTTCTTGTATCTATTCCAATCTATTTGAAAACTTACAAGAATCCCTATTTGATTACATCATAATTAATCCTCCCTATTATCCTAAAAAACCCAAAAACATAAAAGAAGAGGCATGGTTTTGCGGAGAAAATTTTGAATATTTTGAACGATTATTCCAGCAATTACCAAAATTTCTAAGCAAAGAAAACAATACCTATATGATTCTTTCTGAAGATTGTCAAATTGAAAAAATAACTGCAACGGCTTCAAAGAACCATCTATCCCTTGATGAAATTTTCAAAACAAAAAAAATAGGGGAAATCAACACTATCTATTCTATAGTACAAAGCGATAGGTAGCCTTAATCAAAAATGTATTGTCTGGTTTTTGACTAATTAATTGATTATCGACAATAGTATTAAAATCGTTAAGAGCATCGTCAAATCCCGTGATTCCTTGCGACCAAACAAAGAATATTTCGGACCCCGGTATATATTCCCAACGCAATACTAAATTAGAACGGTATTGTACATAGGCAAAATTAGGGTCATCAAAAGAATAATCTGTTGTTCCGTCTAAGTTTTCATCTACACTATATATCTCTTCTTCAAAACTAATCTGATTGTCATTATACAAAGAAACTCGTTCATTTAAGTCTTCTGCTATAGGATTATTTACATAGTTAAAATTGGAATATTTCCCTCTTGCAATAAAAGGTTGCCCATAATATTGAAGTGTCAAATTTGGGTTGAAATTAAAATTCACCCTTAAGGTAGCACTTAAAGTTTCTTGATCTATAGCACTAGTTATATACCTTGTGATTCCTACAAAATCTTCTTGGGTCACATATTGCGTTTTATTGGGACGATTGGCATATTCTGTCTCTAAGGATAAACTCAAGGCATTTAGAGGTTGGTAACGCATTCGGATAACATAACGCTTTAAAGAAAAATTATCTTGTTTTGTCTCGGATTGAACATAACCTAAAGTTCCACTTAATTTTTTAGTTTGATCTGTTCCAGAAAAGATATAGAAAAAAGTTTCATCAGACCATCTCCAACGAGGGCCTCCTCTTAAAACTGTATTGCTATATATTTGAGGTTTATGTGCGGCACCTCCTTCAGACCACCAATTGTTTGAATAATTAACCTCGCCTCTTAACTCCATTTGAAGCCTATTATAATTTCCCTCAAAATCATAGGTGCTAAATTGCTCTACATCTATTTGAGCTCTTCGATACCAAGAAGTAGGTTCTGTAAAAACTCGAGTCACACCTGCATATTGCGTAATGACATCTGCTTGTCTTAAAAAACCAATATCGTTTAATTCTAATTCAGGAGATTTCCAATGTGTTCCTAAATAATACCTCCAATTTCCACCTCCTTGCTTTCCAAATTGAAACTTTCCTCCAGTCCCAGTTAATGAGGTCTTTGTGGGGTCTACATCTACATGAGTAGCATCTTCTCTTTGAAATAGATGGGTTAAAGATTCTTGAGTTCTTAAAATTGCTTCTTCACTACCACTAACTTTACTTAATTCGAAATTTCCTTTAATATAAAATTTTCTATCATTCCAATTATGCTTAAAATCTAATCCTCCAGTATAAGCACTTTTATGTAAGAAATCTAAATTTCCTTCTATATTACGATTGGTAGAGGTGAATATACCACCTATATAAGTGTTATTATCATTAAAATCTTTTTGAAGCCTTGCCACCATATAATTGGTTAAGGGCTCTACTATTTCTTCTCTTTCCTCTCCTTTTTCACCTGCTGCTTCTAATTCATCTAATAATTCTTGATCTGTACTTAATTCTATTTTGGCATATTCTTTAGAGGTTACACTTTCTAAAACACCAATAGACCAACCATCTTTTGTTTTACCACTAAACTTAGCAGCACCCCAAATAGTAGTAAAATCTGGAATATCTTCGTATTCTCCTTTTTCTATATCTGCTGTAGAATACCCTTGAGGGTTACGACCAATCCTTCTAGAAAAGAAAATATTATCTTCTCCTCCTCCAATACGAAAATCAAATATGTTTTTATTCTCTACAAAAAACGGGCGTTGTTCTCTGAAAAATATTTCGAAACCATCTAATGCTATTGCTCCAGGGTCTGCTTCTACTTGTCCAAAATCTGGATTCACAGTTAAATCAACCGTCAAATCATTAGTTATTCCAATTTTAGCATCTAAACCAGCTGCCAACTTCGTATCGTTTCCATCTCGAAATGGATTGCCTTCTTCTTCTGGATAAGTATCCAGTTGAGCAACACCATAAGGTTGAATTTCTAGTTGTTTTTGTGGTTTTAATCCAATAAGTCCTTTTAACTCTCCAAATTCACTTACCCATCCCGGGGAGTTTGGCAAAACATGTTGCCAAAGGGAACGTTCTTCAGTTCTAAAATATCGTCGAGTAGATTGTAATCCCCAAGTTTGATCTTGTTCATTACTAAATCGTAATTGAGTTAAAGGTATTCTTACTTCGGCTACCCAGCCTTCTTCAGTAATCTGGGTTTTTACATACCAAATTGGATTCCAACTAGGATCCCAATTATTCCCATTATTAGATATAAATTCATCTCCTTTAACACCAGCAGCAGTAACTGTAAATGAAAAGGCAGTACGTTTGTCATGGTAACTGTCTATATTAAACTCTACCCAATCGCCTTCAAAACCATCTCTTCTAGAAAGTCGTCTTTCAATTTTATCGGGTTCTGCATCTAAATTTAGAAAAACGAAATAGATATTTTTATCATCGTAAAGTACTTTAAACTTTGTTTGTTCTGTGGGAGCTGCACCATTGTCTGGTTGATTTTGAACATAATCTGAGGTCCATTCTACCGTATCCCATGCAGCTTCATCAATAATTCCGTCAATTTTTGGAGCCTCATTGATGCCTATATGTTGGGTGGTATAACTTCGGGTAGCTGGTTTCTCTTGATCTTCATTTTTAGTAGATTTTTCCTGAGAAAATCCAAAAACTGAAAAAAAGAAGCTGAATAAAAAGAGTGATTTTGATTTGTTCATTTTGATTGATGGTTTCTTAAGGGACATAAATTTCTTAATAATGTTACAGTTTACCTTATAATTATGAGAAATTTAACTTTATGAAACGCCTCGTTTAATTCAGAAAAAATAAAAACGCGACCGTTTGTAATTCAATTAAATAGTATTACATTTGCACCCCTCTAAAGCATACTATTGTAATAGAGAAAAATGTCTTTAATTAGGCAAAAAACAATGATTTATTAACAATTGACAAAAACTAAATGGATACATTAAGTTACAAAACAGTATCTGCTAACAAAAACACTGTAGACAAAAAGTGGTTATTAGTAGATGCGGACGGGCAAGCATTGGGTCGTCTTGCTAGTGAAGTTGCAATATTACTTCGTGGCAAACACAAACCTAATTTCACCCCTCACGTAGATTGCGGTGATAACGTAATTATTATTAACGCTGATAAGGTTACTCTTAGCGGAAACAAATGGGAAAACAAGTCTTATATAAGACATACCGGTTACCCAGGTGGACAAAGAAGTCTTACTTCTAGAGAGTTATTTGACAAAGATCCTACAAGACTTGTAGAAAAATCTGTTAAAGGAATGTTACCTAAAAATAAATTAGGAGCAGTTTTATTCAGAAATCTAAAAGTATATGTTGGAACTGATCACGGTCAAGAAGCACAAAAACCAACAACCTTTAACCTTAACAACAAAAAGTAATGGACGTAATTCATAAAATAGGTAGAAGAAAAAACGCTGTTGCACGTGTATATCTTTCTAAAGGAAAAGGAAAAATTACCGTAAACAAGCGTGAATTTGAAAATTACTTCCCTACAGGAACTTTACAATATAAAGTAATGCAACCTTTATCATTGACTGATAATTTAAAGAACTTTGACATTACTGCAAATGTTCATGGTGGAGGAACTACTGGTCAAGCAGAAGCTATACGTTTAGCAATTTCTCGTGCAATGTGCGAACTAAACGAAGAAAATAGGTCTATATTAAAACCAGAAGGTTTATTAACTAGAGACCCTAGAATGGTTGAGCGTAAGAAATTCGGACAGAAGAAAGCTCGTAAGAAATTCCAATTCTCAAAACGTTAAAAATTACACAGAACTTGAAATGGTATCTTTCGATGCCATTTCAATGTTTTGTATCGTTCTTTTATATACGTCGAATTTATTTCGACAACAATTATTAAAAAAGCTGTTACTCCGAGAGACGGAGAGTTAGTTTAGCATCTAAACCATATTCTATACGAAATGGTTGCTATCTATAATAACACAAGAAAGTAAACTATTACAAAAATGGCAAACAAAAACAATCAAGAAGTCAAAGACTTACTAGACGCAGGTGTACACTTTGGTCACCTAACAAGAAAATGGAATCCAAACATGGCACCTTATATCTATATGGAGCGTAATGGGATTCACATCATCAACCTATACAAAACCACTGCAAAATTGGATGAAGCAAATGAAGCTTTACGTAAGATTGCAGCAAGTGGAAGAAAAATTCTTTTCGTAGCTACTAAAAAACAAGCAAAAGACATTGTTGCTGAAAAAGCAAAAAATGCTAACATGCCATACATTACTGAAAGGTGGCCTGGTGGAATGCTTACTAATTTCGTAACCATTAGAAAAGCAGTAAAGAAAATGTCTTCTATCGATCGTTCTAAGGAAGATGGTACTTTTAATACACTATCTAAAAAAGAAAGATTAGCAGTAGATCGTACTCGTGCTAAATTAGAGAAAAACTTAGGTTCTATTTCAGATATGACACGCCTTCCAGCAGCTTTATTTGTTGTAGATACTACTCGTGAGCATATTGCAGTTGCTGAAGCTTTAAAATTAAAACTTCCAATATTTGCAATGGTAGACACTAACAGTGACCCTAACGTAATTGATTACGTTATACCTTCTAACGATGATGCATCAAAATCTATCGATAAAATAATGACAAGCGTTTCAAATGCTGTTATTGAAGGTCTTGCTGAAAGAAAAGGAGCAAAAGACAATTCTGAAAAAGCACCAGAAGCTAAGAAAGAAGAAACTGCTGCACCAGAAAAAAAGACAACTCGTAAAAGAGTAACTGCTGCATCTACTGATGCTAAAACTGAAACTTCTAAAAAAGAAGAAACAGTAAGTACAGAAGAAGAATAAACTCAATTGAAAAAAAATTAAAAGTCGTTTGGTTTTACTCTTCATAGAATAACTTAAACGGCTTTTTTTTATTAATACAAAACTTAAAATTTTAATATCATGGCAAAAATAACAGCCGCAGAAGTAAAAAAACTTAGAGACACTACCGGAGCTGGAATGATGGATTGTAAAAATGCATTAGTCGAAGCTGAAGGAGATTTTGATGGAGCAGTAGCAATCTTACGTAAAAAAGGTCAGAAAATCGCAGATAAAAGAGCGGATAGAGATTCTAGCGAAGGAGCTGCAATCGCTAAAGTAAATGAATCAAATACAGAAGGTGTTTTAATCGTATTAGGTTGTGAAACTGATTTTGTTGGTAAAAATGATGATTTTATTGCACTTGCAAAACAATTTGCAGATTTAGCAATAAGCTATAACAACAAAGAAGAGTTTTTAAATGCTGATTTTGGTGGAATTACTGTTGAAGAAAAGCTGATTGAACAAACCGGAGTTATTGGTGAAAAAGTACAATTAAACGATTTCAAAAAATTAGAAGCTCCTTTTGTAGGTTCTTATATTCACGGAAACAAAATTGCTGCTTTAGTTGGATTATCTAATTCTACAGATAGTGCAACTGCTGTATCTAGAGACGTCGCTATGCAAGTAGCATCTATGGGAGCAACTACTTTATCTTATAAAGATTTTGATGAAAGTTTTATCACTCTTGAAACGGAAGCAAGAATTGCTGCAATTGAAAAAGACAATATAGAAAGAGGTCGTTTAGGCAAACACCTAATTAATGTACCTGAATTTATTTCTAGAGCTCAATTAACCGATGAGGTTTTAGAAGCAACAAAAGTACGTTTGCAAGAAGAATTAAAAGCAGAAGGTAAACCAGAACAAATCTGGGATAAAATTTTACCTGGAAAATTGGAGCGTTTTATCTCTGATAACACAACTTTAGATCAAGAAAAATGTCTATTGGACCAAAACTTCATTAAAGACGAAAAACAAAGCGTTGCAGACTATGTAACTGCTAATAGTAATGAAGTAGTATCTTTTGAAAGAGTTACCTTAGGATAACACTAATTTAGATTACACATATCACAAACCGTTTCAAATTAATTTGAGACGGTTTTTTTATTGTTTTTTTTTATAACTTAGTGAAGTTATTATTTTACTCCCCCCTTAATAATTTAAGTATATAATTAATTCTTTAAATTATGAAAAAGGCATTATTCCTATTTACACTTTTCTTCTGTGCAAATAATCTATTAATTGCACAAATCACTCAAATTGGCTCTCTAATAAATGGTTCTGAAAATATTTCGCAAGCAGGTGCTTCTACTAGTTTTAATAATGATGCCACTATACTAGCAATAGGTTATTTACGAACAAATGCTTTTTTTGAAGATCTTGGTATGGCTCGTGTATTTGAGTTGCAAAATGAGGAATGGACACAAAAAGGGAGTGATCTAGGCGATCAATATACAGACGATAGAGGTTTTCATGTAAGCTTAAATGGGGATGGAAATATATTAGCAATGAGTACAGGTTCTGTTTATGGTGCAGGCTCTATTGTTAAGGTATATGAATTTTTAAATGGAGATTGGCAATTGAAAGGAAACCTAATTGATATTAGAGATGGATATGCACAATTAAATGAACTTGGTGATACGATAGTTATTTCTGATCTTACTGACGAGGTTATTGTTTATGAATTTATCAATAACGATTGGCAAATAAAAGGTAATATAATTAATAGTGAAGGAGTCTTTTGGGGAATGTGTGTTGACATTAATAATACCGGAAATATTATTGCAGTTTCAGATTATATAGACAGTAATAGTGAAGGAAAAGTGTTTTCTAACCGTATTTATGTGTTTGAAAATAACCAATGGTCTCCAATCGGAAATATAGAAACAATAGCCTATTCATTAACTTCACTAAGCATTAATCTTTCAAATTCGGGAGAAGCCTGCCTAATTAGTTCTTTTCGAAAAAACAGCAATGATGATTTATACTTAGAAAGTAAAATTTACAAGTATGAAAATGAAATTTGGTCACAAACTGGAAATTCAATTATCACTAGTCCTACAGAAGAGTTTTATCGTATTGAAAACATTTCAACAATTAGTGCAGATGGAAATATCGTTGCTATAGGAAACCCAGTAGACAACGGAAATGTAATGCTATACAAAATAATTAATAGTCATTGGACACAATTAGGCGATGGAATAATTGGAAATGGCGGAGAATTTGGAAGAGCTTTATCTTTTAACGATGACGCATCAAGATTGTCAGTTGGTGCACCAAAGTTTAGCGATATAGGATTATTCTATGGACAAGTCACCACTTACGAAATTGATTATAACTTATTTTCTATAGAAGATATGTTATATACAATAGATATTATATTAACTCCCAATCCTGTAGAAGACTTATTACAAATAACATCCCAAAATAATTCAAGTATAAACAGAATAAGCGTTTATGATATCACAGGAAAGTTGATTTTAGAAGAAAATGATGATGTTAGACAATTAGATATATTAAACCTCACTAGTGGACTTTTATTAGTTAAAATTGAAACTGAAAATGGCACGATCACAAAGAAAATTGTAAAACATTAAACTCAATTAATACTTTATTAAATTATCAAACCGTTTCAAATTAATTTGAAACGGTTTTTTTATTATTCCCTGTTTTCTACAAACCACGCCTCAAATATTTTCTTTATTTTTGTGCTTGTAAAAATTTGCTATGCATTATAAAAGAATACTTTTAAAATTATCTGGTGAAGCGTTAATGGGATCTCGCCAATATGGTATTGATCCAGACCGCCTTAAAGAATACGCCGAAGACATTAAACAATTAATCGTTAAGGGTGTTGAAATTGCTATTGTAATTGGTGGAGGAAACATTTTTAGAGGCTTGGCAGGTGCTAGCAAAGGCATGGATCGTGTACAAGGAGACCATATGGGTATGTTAGCAACCGTTATTAATGGTCTTGCACTACAAGGAGCTTTAGAAGATGAAGGGATCCCAACTCGACTTCAAAGTGCAGTAAAAATAAATGAAGTAGCAGAACCTTTTATTAGACGTAGAGCTTTAAGGCATTTAGAAAAAGGAAGAGTTGTTATATTTGGTGGAGGTACAGGAAACCCATACTTTACTACTGATTCTGCAGCTGTTTTAAGAGCTATTGAAATAAAAGCAGATGTTATTTTAAAAGGAACTCGTGTAGATGGAATCTATACTAGTGATCCTGAAAAAGATTCAAAAGCAACTAAATTTGATTTTATTAGCTTTGACGATGTACTTAAAAAAGGGTTAAAAGTGATGGATACCACTGCTTTTACCCTAAGTCAAGAAAATGAATTACCAATTGTAGTTTTTGATATGAATACCAGAGGAAATTTATTAAAAGTAGTTTCTGGTGAAAATATTGGAACTAAAGTAAATATGTAATTAGTCGAAATTAAAGAACAACAGTCATGGACGAAGAAGCAAAATTTATTATAGACAGTACAAAAGAGGCAATGGATAACGCCTTAATACACCTAGAAAAAAAATTATTAAATATTAGAGCAGGAAAAGCAACTCCTTCTATGGTTTCTGGTGTTATGGTTGATTATTATGGAACTCCTACTCCTATTCATCAAGTTTCTAATGTTTCTACTCCAGATGGTATGACTATTACTATTCAGCCTTGGGAAAAATCTTTGATCCCTGAAATTGAAAAAGGAATTCATATTGCTAACCTTGGTTTTAATCCTATGAATAATGGGGAAAGTATAATCATCAATGTACCACCATTAACTGAAGAAAGAAGAATCGAATTGGTGAAACAAACAAAAGCGGAAGGTGAAGACACTAAAATTGGCGTTCGTAATGACCGTAAACACGCAAACAACGAGCTTAAAAAATTAGAGATTTCTGAAGATTTATTAAAAAATCTAGAGATAGATATTCAAAAAATGACTGATAATCATATTCATAAAATAGAGAGTTCTTTAACAGCTAAGGAAAAAGAAATCATGACTGTTTAGTAAAGTCTATTCAATAAATTTCTTGTTTCCTATCTTGTTCTTTTATACTTCAACTATTTACACTTTTAATACTCATAAAGCTATATAGTTACTCCTAATTTAATACATTTGCAGCTCTCTGCTTTTTGGGGAATCTTACATCATTAATCTCTTAATTTGAACAAACTATTTAGCATAGGGTTTTGGAATACCATAGCACGTTTTATATTACGTAACCGTTTCTTTTTACTTCTTGTTATTGCCGGTATTACTGTGGCCTTAGCAATGCAGTGGAAAAATATGCGTTTTTCTACTACGGAAGCAAATTTGCTTCCAGACGAACACGAGATAAATTTAGAATACAAGACCTTTGTAGATAAATTTGGTGAGGAAGGAAATTTAATCATCCTCGGTATAAAAGACACTCTTCTTTTTGAGCCAGATAGATTTAAAGCTTGGACACAATTATCAAAAACATTAAATGCTTATGACGAAGTAGATTTTACTATTTCAATAGGTGATTTAAAACAATTAGAAAAAAGAAAAGATACTACAGCCTTTAAGTTAGTTCCATTAATTAAAGATTCTATTTTAACTAAAGAATCATTATCAAAATTTAAATACGATCTTTTTAATAAACTTCCTTTTTATGAAGGCTTGGTGTATAGTCCGAATAAAAAATCTGTTAGATCGGCTATCTATCTCAAAAAAGACATTATAAATACTTCAGCAAGAAGAGACTTTGTAATTAATGATTTAATTCCAATAATAGATGAATTTGAAAAAGAAACAGGTTTACATGTTTATGTTTCAGGAATGCCCTATATACGTACACTTAATGCACAAAACATAATAGATGAAATAGGTATGTTTGTAGGTGCCGCCCTATTGATTACATCCCTTTTATTTTTCTTTTTCTTTAGATCCTACAGAGCAACACTTATATCAATTTTTACAGTTATAATTGGGGTGATGTGGGCCTTTGGTATATTAGGTTTATTGCATTATGAAATTACCGTTCTTACCGCTTTAATCCCTCCACTAATCATTGTTATTGGGATACCTAATTGTATTTTCCTTATTAATAAATACCAACAAGAAATAAAACTTCACGGTAATCAAGCTAAATCATTACAACGTGTTATTACAAAAGTTGGTAACGCTACTTTAATGACAAACTTTACTACGGCATCTGGTTTTGCAACATTTATTTTAACCGATAGTAAACTTTTAAAAGAGTTTGGTATTGTAGCATCCATCAACATCATCGCAATATTTTTATTAAGCCTACTTATTATTCCCATTGCTTATAGTTTTATGTCTACACCTAAAAACAAGCATTTAAAGCATTTAAATAAAAAATGGGTTAACAAGTTTGTAGATTGGACAGAACATACCGTAAGATACCATAGGGTTGGTATTTACATTACGGAATATTTAATATTAGAATTTCGGGAAGTATTATAGAAGACATGCCTCAAAAGACAGAATTCTTTAGTGATATAAAGTATTTTGAAAGTGAGTTTGAAGGGATTTTGCCATTAGAGATTTATATAGATACAAAGCGAAAAAAAGGAGTGATGAATCTTGCAACTCTAAAAAGAATGGATAAATTGCAAGATTATATAAATGAAATTCCAGAGCTTTCAAAATCTCTTTCTGTTGTTGAATTGGTAAAATTCTCTAAACAAGCTTACTACAATAACAATCCCGATTACTACCAATTACCCAATAGTCAAGAACGTGCTTTTTTATTATCCTATGCCAAGAGTAGTTCAGATAACACGAACTTTTTAGATAATTATGTGGATAGTACTGGACAATATGCCCGTATAACAACCTTTATGAAGGATACGAAAACAGAAAGGTTTGACAGAATAGAAGAAGATTTAAGAGTGAAAATTGATAAATTATTTCCTAAAGAACGTTATAATGTGTTGCTTACTGGTAAGACAATAGTGTTTCAAAAAGGAACTAAATTCTTAGTAAATAATCTCTTTCTTTCCCTTTCGCTAGCTATATTATTAATAGCCTTATTTATGGCTTGGATGTTTCGAAGTTTTAAAATGATATTAGTTTCTATAATACCCAACCTTCTTCCTTTAATTATTACAGCAGGATTAATGGGCTTTATTGGAGTTCCTATAAAACCTTCAACAATATTAGTGTTTAGTATTGCTTTTGGAATCTCGGTAGATGACACCATTCATTTTTTAGCTAAATACAGACAGGAATTAATTGCCAATCATTGGAAAATTAGAAAATCTGTATATGCCGCACTTAGAGAAACTGGAGTAAGCATGCTTTATACTTCTATCGTTTTATTTTTCGGATTTTCTGTTTTTGCCATTTCTAGTTTTGGTGGAACAGTAGCCTTAGGGATCTTAGTATCTATTACCCTTTTATTTGCGATGTTAGCAAACTTGATTTTGCTTCCATCATTACTTTTATCTCTAGAGCGAAGTATTGCGAATAAACAAACCTTAAAAAAACCAACAATAAAAATATTAGCAGACACAGAATTAGACGACACAAAAGAGAATTAAATTTGTGTTTTTATATCTAAAAAGTATCTTTACCCTTTCAAAAGAAAAACCATGCAACAATTAAGTATATTAGATTTATTACAGAGCGATCCAACTACAAATGAAGTTAGTATTAACGGATGGGTTAGAGCTTTTAGAAGTAACCGTTTTATCGCGTTAAATGATGGTTCTACGATTAATAATATTCAATGTGTAGTTGATTTTGAAAATTTTGATGAAGAGATTCTTAAAAAGATAACCGTTGGTGCTGCGTTAAAAATTACTGGTATTCTGGTAGAAAGTAAAGGGCAAGGTCAATCTGTAGAAATACAAGTTTCTAACGTTACTGTTCATGGGGAGGCAGATCCAGAAGAAGTAAAACTAACGATCCTTTCTCCTAAAAGACATTCTCTTGAAAAATTGAGAGAACAAGCACATTTACGTATTCGTACCAATACATTTAGTGCCATTATGCGTACCAGATCTAAGTTGTCTTTTGCCGTTCATGAATACTTTCAGAAAAATGGATTTAACTACCTTCATTCTCCTATTATTACTGGGAGTGATGCTGAGGGAGCTGGCGAAATGTTTCGAGTAACTACTCTTGACCCTAAAAACCCACCTTTAGATGAAGATGGAAATGTGGATTACAAAAAAGATTTTTTCGAGAAAGAAACCAATCTTACCGTAAGTGGACAATTAGAAGGAGAGACTTATGCTATGGGTCTGGGTAAAATATATACTTTCGGACCAACATTTCGTGCAGAAAATTCAAATACTTCTCGCCATTTAGCAGAATTTTGGATGATAGAACCAGAAGTAGCTTTTTGTGACTTAGACGGAAATATGGATTTAGCAGAAGATTTCATCAAATATGTAGTGGATTATGCACTTAAAAACTGCAAAGATGATTTAGCATTTTTGGAAAACAGATTGTTACAGGAAGAAAAAGGGAAACCTCAAATTGAGCGTAGTGAAATGGCTTTACAGGAAAAACTTCAATTTATCACCGAAAACAATTTTAAAAGAGTTTCTTATACCGAAGCGATTGATATTCTTAAAAATTGCAAACCGAATAAAAAGAAAAAATTCAAATACATTATCGAAGAATGGGGAGCAGATTTACAAAGTGAACATGAGCGATATTTGGTAGAAAAACACTTTAAATGTCCTGTAATACTATTTGATTATCCAGCTAATATTAAAGCTTTTTATATGCGTCTTAATGATGATGGAAAAACTGTAAGAGCAATGGATGTATTATTCCCAGGGATAGGAGAAATTGTTGGAGGTTCACAACGAGAAGAACGTTACGATGTTTTAAGGCAAAAAATGGCAGAACTAAACATTGATGAAGAAGAATTGGACTGGTATTTAGATTTAAGAAAATACGGGACTGCTGTACATAGTGGTTTTGGTTTAGGTTTTGAACGTTTGGTTCAATTTGTAACCGGAATGGGAAATATTAGAGATGTAATTCCTTATCCACGTTTTCCTGGAAGTGCAAGTTTTTAATTAAACTTACGTTATATATTATATCTGGTCCATCAAGATTATATTACAGATGGATTTAAAACAATCTATTTAGTAATATGTAGATTGTTTTTTTTATTTTTATATAAACCCAATTTGCTAAATGCTGAAACAACAATTAAACTTTAAACTCTCTCAAAAACTATCTCCTCAACAGATTCAGTTGATGAAATTAATACAGTTGCCTACACAAGCTTTTGAGCAACGTATTTCTCAAGAAATAGAAGAAAATCCTGCATTAGAAAGTGGAAAAGAAGAGCAAAATGATTCAGATGATGAATTTGCTAATGATAATTTAGAAAACGACTTTGATGATGGAACTGAAGTTATAGAGACCGACATTAACATTGATGATTATCTAAGTGATGATGAAACTCCTAGTTATAAATTAACAGCAAATAATTATAGTCCAGACGATGAAGATAAACAGATTCCTTATGCTTCTGGAACATCGTTTAATGAATATTTATTAAAACAACTTAATACCTATAGATTAGACGACGAACAAAAAGGAATTGCTAATTTTTTAATCGGTAGCGTAGATGAAAGTGGATATATAAGAAGAAGTATAGAAGATATTGTAGACGATTTAGCATTCACTCAGAATATTTTTACATCTGAAGAAAATATAAACCAAGTATTAAAACTTGTACAAGAATTAGATCCTGCTGGAGTTGGGGCAAAAAACCTCCAAGAATGTTTGTCTTTGCAATTAAATCGAAAGCAACCAACTGCATCGGTATCTCTAGCTATTCGTCTAATTGAAGAATCTTTTGATCATTTTTCAAAAAAACATTATAAAATATTACTTTCTAAATTTGATGTTTCGGAAGAAGAATTACGTGATGCTATTCATGAAATTGAATCATTGAATCCAAAACCTGGAGGCTCCTATTCTAATAACACAAAGATTGTAGAACATGTAGTACCAGATTTTGCTATTAGAATTGTGGATGGAAACTTAGAACTTACCCTCAATGGTAGAAATGCTCCAGAACTTCATGTGTCTCCAGATTATTCCGAAATGCTAAAAGGCTATAAAGTTGCAAAGCAAAAAACAAAATCACAAAAAGATGCTGTTTTATTTATCAAACAAAAATTGGATGCCGCCAAATGGTTTATCGATGCAATAAAACAGCGGCAACAGACTTTATTTATCACTATGAATGCTATTATGCATCATCAAATGGAGTATTTTTTAACTGGGGATGATCAGAAATTAAAACCTATGATCTTAAAAAATATCGCAGATGAAATACACATGGATGTTTCAACTATATCTAGAGTTGCGAATAGCAAATATGTTGATACTCCCTATGGTACCAAGCTCATTAAAGAATTCTTTAGCGAGTCTATGACTAACAGTCAAGGGGAAGAAGTTTCTACAAGAGAAATAAAAAGTATCCTTGAAATAATTGTTTCCGAAGAAGATAAAAAGAAACCTTTAACCGATGATAAATTAGCTGCGATTTTAAAAGAAAAAGGATATCCAATTGCTCGACGTACCATAGCAAAATATAGAGAACAATTAGATTTACCTGTAGCTAGGTTACGAAAAGAAATATAATGAATTATTTTTTACGTATTGCTTCTTATTTATTTCATCCACTATTAATGCCACTTTTAGGAGCATTATTATACTATAGGTTTACTCCCAAATTTATTGAACCATCAATTATACAAGCAAAATTATTTGCAATTATTATAATCACCATATTAATTCCGCTTATTACTTTTTTTTTACTTAAAAACTTACGAATTGTAGATAGTATTAATTTAAAAAAGGTTTCTGAAAGAAAATACCCATTAATGATACAGACCTTATTAATACTTCTAATTATTAAAATGGTTTATAATGCATATGAAAGTCCCGAAATGTATTTCTTTTTTACTGGGGTATTGTTTTCAACCATAACAGCAATTATTTTAGTTTTACTTAAATTTAAAGTAAGCTTGCATCAAATGGGAATCGCTGGAGTTACTATGTTTTTAATAGCTCTAAGCGCACATTTTCAAATAAATTTATTAATAGAAATTGGATTCTTATTCTTTTGTAATGGTTGGGTTGCTTCTTCTAGATTACATACAAATTCTCATTCCTTACCAGAATTAATAACTGGATTTTTTATAGGTATTGTTCCGCAAATTATACTTTTAAATTTTTGGTTATAAAATATAAAATATTAAACCTAATTTTAAAGTTTTAAAATTTACTTGTTCTCCATCGGTAGTTAACGCTTCTTCATTAAAAAATGGATTCAAACTATAATTCACAAAAAAATTAAATTTATTAAATCCTAAACTCATGGTTGCATTAAGTCTAAGTTTATCATATTCTTTGACGCTAGTATGCGCTATAGATTTAGAAGAGTCTTTATAAGAGAATCTATTCCAAAAGGCATAACCAAGCCTAAAACCTGCATAAGCCCTCCAAAACTTATTAATTGTAGGCGTAGAGCTTCGCCATCTTAATTCTATAGGAAGTTCTATGATTCCTGTTTTAATATTATTCGAATCATAACTAATATCTGAATCTAGAACAGTGTAGGATGTGTTTCCTTCTGAATCTTTATCAATAAATATATTTTGACCATATTGATCAAAAGCCATTCCCGCACCCACAGCAATAGCAATATTTCTATTTTTATTAATAGGCATATCTCTTAGGAAACCAAAATTGATTCCACCAGTTAACCCATCTGAATTAACCCCTGAAGGTACATCTGCGATAATATTATAAGTTACTCCAATATAAAATTGATCTTCTCTATATTTTAAATCTCCTTTAGTTTTAGGTATAGTATCCTGTGCTATACTTTCACTAGCAAAAAACATAATAAATAAAAAATATATAAATTTTAATATTCTAAACATAGACATCTAAATTTTAGAAGAATTTATTTTATAAAAAAAACGCCTTGAAACCGAAAGACGGACAAGGCGTTAAAATGATAATTATTTTAAATTTTATTAATCTAACTGATTCCCTGGTGTTGTAATATAAATTATTCTCACCATATTCAATTCACGTAATTCTTCTTTAATATCTGTTACAAGACCTGTATTTGTATCATCATCAACCTTTAGAGCAACTACTACTTTATTTTGTAGTTCAGGAATTAGCTTACCTCTAGCTTCGCTTAAAGCCATTCCTATTTTAGAAATATCAGTATACTTATCTCCTATTTGTACTCTACCTTCATTTCCATACTTTTCTTTATATTGATCGCTTGGTTTTCCAGCAAATATAAAAACAGATCTATCCTTTTTTAGCTTTTCTACTTGATCTGCTTTTGGCAAATTTTGTTCTACTAATAAGTTAGTTTCTCTCATTACAGTTGCTACCATAAAAAAGAACAATAACATAAACACAATATCAGGAAGTGCTGCTGTATTTACAGGAGGCAATTCATTACTTTTTTTCTTTGTAAACTTTGACATATTCTCCTTAATTTATTAATTCCCTGTTTTTTTAGGTGTAGCTTCAGATAATTTTAATGGAAATAATGCTTGTATTTCTTTTAAGTTTTCTTCAGCCTTACTTCTATCTCCTACATAAGTACCTGCATCAACATGTGATTTTACATCTGTAAAATCCCATCCAAATAATCGCTGTGACTCTCTATTTCTAAGGAAATTATAGGCCCCAACCAATTCGTTTTGTACAGCTATATACATATTATAAGAAGTTAATCTATCGTTTTGTACAGATATAATTGCTTTATCTGGATTGTCTGATGAAGATGGATCTTTTTTACCTCTACAATAATTGCAATTTTCTGGGCTATTAGATGGTGCTCCTCCATTGTCTAGAAAATCAATAGCTGCCTGACGTAAATCTTTCAATTCCATTGGCTCATCCTCAACAAGTAAATCATCATTCTTATTAACTAGAACTATAAAAAGGTTCTTATCTTTAATTAGAATATCTTCTGCTTCTTCTTGTATAGGTGGCAATTGTCTAGAAATCCCCTTATCCTTTTCCATAGTAGTTGTTACTAAGAAAAATATAAGTAGTAGGAAGGCTATATCAGCCATTGATCCTGCATTAACTTCTGGTGCTGATCTTCTTGCCATTATTTTGTTCTTTTAAATCCACTAATAAACATTGAACCAATCGCAATTATTCCTAATAAATAAAAGGTGTAAAGTCCAGCTCCAACCCATTTAGATCCTGATTCAGATAGCATGTCACCATCTTTAAGCATCATAGGGGTGTCATCTGCCATTGCATATGAAATTGCTATAACAACAACAAAAGCTCCTAAAGTAATTAAAGTGTTTTTTATGTTTCCAGAAAAAAGCCCTTTAAGTCCAAAAATAACTACCGCAACAACAACTAATGCAAATATTACATAAGCTGTATAAAGAAACCCATCTATACCTGTTCCACTTTCTATGATCGCATCATCACCTTTCAATATGATCATTGCTAGAAAGTATACGCCGATGAGGCTTAATACCAATCCTACAATTTTTAATATTTTATGTAATCCCATTATACTTGGTATATTAAATTAATATTATTTTTTGTTTTCTACCAATAAATCTATCAATGTGATAGAAGCATCTTCCATACTATTTACAATACTATCAATTTTTGCAATAATATAATTATAGAAAATCTGAAGAATAATTGCAACGATAAGACCAAATACAGTTGTTAAAAGTGCAATTTTAATACCTCCAGCTACAAGAGATGGGTTCATATCACCCGCTGCTTGTATTTTATCGAATGCATCAATCATACCAATTACTGTACCCATAAATCCTAGCATAGGAGCAATTGCTATAAATAATGATATCCAAGAAACATTTTTCTCTAATTGTCCCATTTGAACACCACCATATGCTATAACAGCTTTTTCTGCAGCTTCAATACTTTCATCAGCTCGCTCCAAACCTTGGTAATAAATAGAAGCAACAGGCCCTTTTGTGTTTCTACAAACTTCCTTTGCAGCATCTAAACCTCCACTTTTTAAAGCATCTTCAACACTATCTGCTAATTTTTGAGTATTTGTAGTAGAAAGATTTAAGTAAATAATTCTTTCAATTGCAAATGCTAAACCAAGAATTAAACATAAAAGAACAATCCCCATAAATCCAGGACCCCCTTCTACAAAACGATTTTTCAGCTCTTGATGAAACCCAATTGTTTCTTCAGCTTCGCTTCCATCTTGAATTAATGTGACAGTCGCAGCTGTCATTACTGGTTGTACATTACTAGACATTGGTTGAACCGTTGTTGCTTTTGCATTAAGAGTTCCTACAAAAACCAACGCGGCAATTGCCATAATAGAAAATAATTTTTTCATTGCTATCGACTTAAATTTGTTTTAGTTTTAAAGATTTTAAAGATATAAAAAAATACTTAATCTCCAAGAATAAATATTTTTTTGAAAAGAAAGGTTAAACATTTGTCTTTCCCTACTTCTCTATTAATAATAAACAACTCACATTGTCGTGCGCCTTCGACCACTCGGCCACCTCTCTAATTTGTCAATGATGTTTTTTTGACATCCCAGCCAAATGGGCTGCCAAATAACAAAAAATATTTAGTATGATAAAACATTTAACAACTTAATTTATTCCATTTCTCCCCGTAAAGAGGTTTCGAATGTGGTTTTGAAGTTGTTAGCTGGAATTTTTTTTCCTAACATAAACATTAATTTTGCTAATGCTGCTTCGGTAGTGCAATCTTTTCCTGAAATTACTCCAATTTTATTAAGTTTTTTATTAATGCTATACATACCCATATTTACACCTCCACCAGAACATTGCGTTACGTTTACCACCGGTATCTTATTATCTATTAATTCTTTTAAAGCATCGATAAACCAATCTTTGTCGGTAAGGTTTCCACTTCCATAACTTTCTAATACCAATCCTTTAATGTTAGGATATGCAAATATATGCTTTATTGTTTCTTTTGTGATTCCAGGAAACATTTTTACTAGAAGGATATTAGATTCTAATTTTTTATGAACTATTAATTTACCCTCTTTATTAGTTTTTAAGAGTGCTCGCTCGTTGATAGACAAGTTTACGCCGCTAATCACTAAAGGAGGATAATTTAACGAGGCAAATGCTTCAAAATGTTCTGCACTAATTTTTGTAGTCCGATTTGCTCTATATAATTTATATTCAAAATACAGACAAACTTCCCTTATTGTAGATCTTCCATTTTCATTTAAAGAAGCTATTTGTATAGCAGTTATTAAATTTTCTTTTGCATCTGTTCGTAAATCTCCAATAGGAAGTTGTGATCCAGTAAAAATTACAGGCTTGTCTAGGTTTTCTAACATAAAACTTACTGCCGAAGCTGTATAGGACATTGTATCGCTACCATGAAGAATTACAAAGCCATCAAAATTTTGGTAATTTTCTTCAATAATAGTGACTAGGTCAACCCAATATTCTGGGTTCATATTCGAGCTATCTATAGGTTCTTCAAAACTTTTTGTAGCGATATTACATTCTAAAAGGTTTAATTCGGGAATATTTTCCAACAATTTATCGAAATCAAAATTTTGCAACATTCCTGTTTCAAAATCCTTAATCATACCAATGGTACCTCCTGTATATATTAAGAGTATGTTAGGCTCATTTTTCATTTATTGTTGGTTTTAAATTCCAAAAACATCTATCGAATTTTTGGTTGTTATCCTTGCAACTTCACTTTCAGAAATTCCATAAACTTCTGCAATCTTTTTACAAACTAGGGATAAATAACTACTCTCGTTTCGTTTTCCTCTAAAAGGTACTGGAGAAAGATATGGAGAATCTGTTTCTAATACAATATGCTCTATGCTAATCTCATTTAAAAATTGATCTATTTTGCCATTTTTAAAAGTTATTACTCCCCCAATACCCAGCTTCATATTATAAAAAATGGCTTGTTGTGCTTGTTCTTTAGTTCCAGTAAAACAATGAAATATTCCAAACAAATCGTTTCCTTTTTCTGTTTCTAAAACTTCAAAAACTTCATCAAAAGCATCTCTACAATGGATAATTATAGGCAATTGATGTTTTTTTGCTAGTTGAATTTGCTCTTTAAATGCTTTTTTCTGAATTTCTAAAGTGTTTTTATCCCAATACAAATCAATTCCAATTTCTCCAACAGCATAAAAACTTCTTTTCTCAAATTGTTCCTCAACATGTTTAAGTTCCTCTTTATAATTTTCTTTAACAGAAGTAGGATGCAAACCCATCATTAAAAAAATATTATTTGGATAGTCTTTTTCAAGTTCATACATAGCTTCGGTATAACCTGAATCTATAGCAGGTATAAAAAAACGTTGTATCCCTTCATCTAAAGCTTTTTGTACAACTAGGTCTCTATCCTCTGAAAAAGCCTCACTATATAAATGAGTATGTGTATCTGTTAACATAGCTGCAAAGCTAATAGATTGTACTAATTCTTATACAAAATGTTCGTTATATTTACAAAAAAAATAATGCCACAAATAAGAAACCTACTTGAAGACAAAGGATTTTACAGAATTCCTCTTAAAAAATTAAAATCTGGTCATTATAAGTTTTCCGCAAAAATAAATTCTATTTCAGGTAATTTTATACTCGACACTGGAGCATCTACAAGTTGTATTGGTTTTAATAGTATTTCTTATTTTTTTCTAAAAAGTGAAGAAAGCTCTATAAAAGCCGCTGGAGCTGGTGCTATTAATATGAAAACAAAATTAGCTAGAAACAATAATATTGCAATTGGATATTGGAGCCTAACTAAAATAGATTTTGTGTTATTTGACCTTTCTCATGTAAACGAAGCGCTACTACAAGTTGAAGAGGAACATGTTCATGGCATTATTGGAGCCGATTTTTTAAAAAGAACTCGCGCAGTTATAGACTATGGAAGGAATTGTTTGTATGTAAAGTAGAAATCTATTAATTAGCATCTTACATCTATTTTTTTTTATTACTTTTAAATTCTCCCAACAAACCTATCTATCTTGAAAAACATAATTGTTATTATTGCTTTTGTATTGGCATACCCTTTTATAGGATATTCTCAAAGTATACAACATTATAGGTCTATTGTAGACACTACTCACGACAACATATTAAAATTAGAAGCATTAGATTCTATTTTGTCTAAATCGTTTAGAAATGACAATGACACATTTATAGAATTTAGCTTCCAATATATTAATCTTGCCTTGGAAATGGATAGCATAAAACTTGCTGCAAAAAAAGCAATGAATTTACAATATCCTCTTACTTCTTATAAAAATGATCCAAGTAATGCTATTTCAATAATTGATGAAGTCTTAGTTCATAAAAATGAAATTAAAGATAGTTTTTTATTAGGTGGACTATATTTAAAAAGAGGAGGAGCTAATTTTAGAATAGGATATAAAGAAGCCGTAAAAGATTATAACAATGCATTAAATAATTTTGGCAATAAAGACTCTATTTATGTAGCAGACACTTATTTATTTAGGGGCCAGGCATATTCTAATCTTGGAAATTTTGTGCCTGCTGGAGAGGATTTTAAAATGGCTTACCAATATTTTGAAAACTTAAAGGATTATGAATACATGCAATATGCCCAACAGGGTAATATTACCATGTATAGTATGAATGGTTTTTATGATAAAGCCAAAAAAGAAAGAGAAATTTTGACTAAAAAGCTTATGGAGTTAAATCTTAATAATAAGCTTGCTATGCCATATTTTAATCAAGCATTAGATTTTAAAAAACAAGGAAACGAAAAAGAACATTTTCGTTATTTGAAAATGGCAGATAGTTTGTTAAATGAAAATGAAAACACTAAAGGAATAGAATACATTATTATACATAGTTCATTAGCAGACTATTTTAGTGATTCTAATAATATTGAAAAAGCGGAAGTACAATTAATTTTATTAGACACGATAAAAGACATAATTTTTGGTGATTTATTAGCAGAAACCTATTATTATGGTTCAAAAGCAAATTACTATGGCAAAGTTGGAAACTACAAACTAGCTTTAGGTTTTGCCAACAAAAAAATGGAAGTCTCCAAAAAATTAAATCATAAAGAAGATTTAATGGACGCTCATTTACTTTTATCTAATCTTTATTACAATCTAAAAGATTTTGAAAAAAGTTTAGATAATAAAAATGAATATTATGCTATTAAAGATTCTATTTTTAATCGAAATTCTGCAAATTCTTTAGCCTATTATCAAACTCTTTATGAAACTGAAAAAAAAGAAAAAGACTTAGTAGAAAAAAATACAAGTATTCAACTTTTAGAAAAAGACAATGACACATTTAAGAAATTATCTTTCATCATCGGTTTAGCACTTGTTTTATTCTTTGGGTTAATTTTATTAGTACGTGTTCAACGTAACTTAAAAAGCAAAAAACAACAACAGGAAAAATTTAGTCAAGATTTATTGCAATCTCAAGAAAATGAGCGTAAACGAATTTCAAAAGATTTACATGATGGCCTAGGACAAAAATTATTGATTCTTAAGAATAAACTTATTCGGTCTTCTAATAATAGCACTAAAGATTTGGTAGATGAAACCATTGAGGAATTAAGATCGGTTTCTAGAGATTTACATCCTTTTCAACTTCAAGAATTAGGTATTACAAAAGCTATAGAATTTACATTAAATCAGATTGACGAAAACACTTCTTTATTTATTTCTTCAGAGATAGAAAATATAGACAACCTTTTTGCTAAAGACCAAGAGGTGAACATTTACCGTATTGTTCAAGAAAGTTTAAGTAATATTATAAAACATGCTAAAGCAGAAGCGAGTAAAGTTTCTATTAATAAATTAACGAATGCTATTGTTATTTCGATTAAAGATAACGGAATTGGTTATAATTTTTCTGAAAAATATATTGATTCAAATTCTTTAGGGTTGAAAACATTATTAGAAAGAACCAAGTTTTTAAAAGGACAAATGAAAGTGCATTCTAGTAAAGAAGAAGGCACATTAATTGAATATACTTTCCCCATACTATGAAAAATAAAACCATTATAACTGCAGATGATCATCCTTTATTATTAAAGGGTTTAAATGATTTTTTATTAGAAAAAAAATATAAGGTTATTGGAAGTGGAAACAATGGAGAAGAAGCTTATAATTTAATAATTAAAGAAAACCCAGACATTGCAATTCTTGACATCCAAATGCCTTTTATGACTGGCTTAGAGGTGGCGAAAAAGTGTAAAATAAATAACATAACAACCAAAATCATTTTAATAACTTTTCACAAGGAAAAAATGCTTTTTCAAAAAGCAAATGAACTTAATATTTTCGGTTACATTCTCAAAGAATTTGCAATAGAAGAAATAGAAACTTGCATAAAATCGGTTAACGATGGGATCCCTTATTTTAGTCCAAAAATTAAAGACTTATTAGGCATAAACCCTTATGATGATTCTTATTTAAACAGCCTCACTCCTTCTGAAAAAAAGATTTTAAAGCTAATTGCCAAAGATAAAACCAATAAAGAAATTGCTTCCATATTATTTATATCTCACAGAACAGTTGAGAAACATAGAAGTAATATTATTTCAAAATTAAACCTTGAGCACAAAACAAACAGTTTACTTATTTGGGCAAAAGATAATACCGACAAGCTTCTTTAATTGGTGTTTTACCTACTACTAAAATTACGTGTTTCCACTTATTTCATTTTACAATTAATTTTCAGAAATTTACATTATGAAAAGCAACATGATTATTAATGTAAAAGAGAGAGAGATCAAAAGAACTAAAACTAAGAGGTTATTATTTGTTTCGGCAATTGTTATTGTATTAAGTATTGTAATTCTTAATCTTATATCCTTTCTAATTACTTAATGATAAAATATTGTGTTTTTATCAATTAACTAACCAAAAAACCCAGCAAAATTTGCTGGGTTTTTTTTGTTTTCTTTTTAAAGCTCTAATGCCCTTTTAATATCGTTATCCATTAGATGCTCCTTTGGGTTTTCTAAAGCTTCTTTAACAGCTACTAAAAAACCAACAGATTCTCTACCATCAATTATCCTATGATCATAGGATAATGCTACGTACATTATTGGCCTAATTTTTACTTCCCCGTTTACTGCAACTGGTCTTTCAATAATGTTATGCATTCCTAAAATCCCGCTTTGTGGTGGATTGATAATTGGAGTAGAAAGCATAGAACCAAAAACTCCTCCATTAGTTATGGTAAAAGTTCCTCCTGTCATTTCATCTACAGTAATTTGACCTTCTCTTGCTAATATAGCCAAACGTTTAACCTCAGCTTCAACGCCTCTAAAACTTAAATTTTCTGCATTTCTAATTACTGGAACCATTAATCCTTTAGGACCAGAAACTGCAATCGAAATATCCTTAAAATCATGTTTGATTTGAAAATCTCCATCGATCATTGAGTTTACATCGGGGAAAAGTTCTAAAGCTCTAACTACTGCTAATGTAAAAAAGGACATAAAACCTAAACCAACTCCATGCTTTTCTTTAAAATTCTCTTTGTATTGTTTTCTTAATTCAAAAATAGGCGACATATCTACTTCATTAAAAGTAGTCAACATCGCTGTTTCATTTTTAACCATTACCAAACGTTCCGCTACTTTTCTGCGAAGCATAGAAAGTTTTTTACGACTAGTACCTCTTTCACCATCACCTAATGTACCCATAGATGGCACAGCATTTATAGCGTCCCCTTTGGTTATTCTTCCGTCTTTCCCTGTACCACTAACCGTATTAGTTTCTATCTTTTTTTCTGCTAATATTTTTTTAGCAGCTGGTGAAGCTGTACCAGTAGCATAGGTTTCTGTAGTAGATTTCTCATTAACTAATACTGATTCAACCTTTGTTTCGGTAGTTGTACTAGGCTTTGTAGGTGGAGCTCCTCCCTCTGGTTTTTCAGCTTCTGTATCTATTAAACACACTACTGCTCCTACAGCAACAGCATCTCCTTCTTCCGCTTTTAAAGTAATGATTCCACTTGCTTCTGCAGGTAATTCTAATGTAGCCTTATCGCTATCCACTTCAGCAATTGCTTGGTCCTTTTCTACCCAATCTCCATCTTCAACTAACCATTCTGCTATTTCAACTTCAGTGATGGATTCTCCCGGGGATGGAACTTTCATTTCTAATGCCATAATCTTATTATTTTCCTTTACTAAGGTTAATTATCTTTTTAATTATTTGGGTTTTCAAAAACATTATTGATTACCTTATCGTGTCTAGACTTAAATCTTGTTGGGCTACCTGAAGCAGGTGTAGCATAAATTTTTCGGCTACAAACCCTAAACTGTTTTGCAGCGTCACAATGCATCATTAAATGAGAATAAGCACCCATATTTTTGGGTTCTTCCTGTGCCCAAACAATATCGTTAGCATTTTTATATTTTTTTATTACGTCCTCCATTTGCTTTATTGGCAAAGGAAATAATTGTTCTAAACGAACTAAAGCAACATCGGTTCTATTTAGTTCTTCTTTCTTTTCTAATAAATCGTAATAAAACTTTCCTGTTACAAAAACCAATGTTTTTACATGTTCTAAATTCGCATCCGCATCATCTATTAACATTTGAAAACTTCCATTTGCAAAATCTTCTTTTGTTGAAACCACTTTAGGGTGACGTAATAAACTTTTTGGGGTAAATACAATAAGAGGTTTGCGATAATCTACCTTCATTTGTCTTCTTAATAAATGAAATAGATTAGCAGGTGTAGTACAATCTGCTACAAACATATTATCTCTGGCACAAAGCTGAAGATACCGTTCCATTCTTGCTGAAGAATGTTCTGCTCCTTGTCCCTCGTAACCGTGTGGAAGTAACATTACCAATCCATTCTGAAGGTCCCATTTATCTTCTGCAGCAGATAGATATTGGTCTATCATAATCTGAGCTCCGTTACTAAAATCCCCAAATTGTGCTTCCCAAATCATTAAAGTATTAGGACTTGCCATAGCATAACCATAATCAAACCCTACTACACCATATTCAGAAAGCAATGAATTATAAATATAAAAGTTTCCTTGTTCCCCTTTTAAGTTGTTAAGTAATACAATCTCTTCTTCACTTTCTTCAACTTTTAAAACTGCATGTCTGTGTGAAAAAGTTCCTCGCTCTACATCTTGTCCACTCATTCTTACGTCATATCCTTCCTTAAGCAAACTTCCATAAGCCAATAACTCTGCCATTGCCCAATCTAATGCATTTTTTTCAAAAAACATTTTTTTACGAGCATCTATCAGTCTTGTTGTTTTTCTTATAAAATTTTTATCTTTAGGTAAATCCGTAATAGATTCAGCAATTTCAGAAAGTAGATCCAAATTAATACTTGTATCTACTGGTGCCATCATTTTATCTTCTTGGGCATGATGAAATCCTTCCCATTCATCTTTCATTATAGCAGTGATAATCGCTTTATTTCCTTTTCGAGAGTCTTCAAGATTCTCTTCTAATTTATCTTTATATTCTAATTCTAATTTTTTTACATAACCTTCTTCTATCAACCCTTCTTTAATCAACTTTTCTGCATATATATCTCTTGGATTTCTATGCTTAGCAATCGCCTTATATAATTTAGGTTGTGTAAATCTAGGTTCATCTCCTTCATTATGCCCATATTTTCTATAACCCAAAAGGTCAATAAAAACATCTCTACCAAATTCCATTCTATACTCTAAAGCAAATAACATTGCATGTACAACCGCTTCAGCATCATCTGCATTTACGTGTAATACTGGAGAAAGGGTAACTTTTCCAACATCTGTACAATAGGTTGAGGATCTAGCATCTAAATAATTCGTGGTAAACCCTATTTGATTATTTACTACAATATGTATCGTTCCTCCTGTTTTATATCCTTCTAAGCTTGCCATTTGCACCACCTCATAAACCACACCTTGTCCAGCAATTGCTGCATCTCCATGTACTATAATTGGTAATACTTTTTCTATGTTATCCTTATATTTTCTATCTTGTTTTGCTCTAACTATTCCTTCCACTATTCCACCTACCGTTTCTAAATGGGATGGATTTGGTGCAATATTTAAATTGATATCTTTTCCGTTTTCTAATCTCTTTTTAGAGGTCCAGCCTAAATGATATTTTACATCTCCATCAAAAATATCTTGATCGTAATCTTTTCCGTCAAACTCACTAAAAATATCTTTAGCGCTCTTTCCAAATATATTAGTCAAGGTATTTAATCTACCTCTGTGTGCCATTCCCATTACAAACTCTTCAACACCTTTATCTGATGCAGCTTTAATTAAAATATCTAAAGCAGGAATTAAACTCTCTCCTCCTTCTAAAGAAAATCTTTTCTGACCCACATATTTTGTATGTAAAAAGGTTTCGAAAGATATTGCTTCATTCAGCTTTTTAAGAATTAACTTCTTTTGGTCGATTGAAAATTTAGGATGATTATCATTTATATTCAGCTTATCTTGAATCCATTGTCTTTCTTTAGGATTTCGAATGTACATATATTCTACCCCAATAGAATCACAATAAATTGCTTGAAGATGCTTTACAATAACTTCTAAAGTTGCCTCACCTATTCCTAAAACTTCTCCGGCTTTATAGGATAGTTTTAAATCATTTGCAGTTAATCCAAAATTTTTAAGTTCTAAACTAGGAGTATATTGTCTTCTGTTTCTTACAGGATTTGTTTTTGTAAATAAATGACCCCGCGTTCTATAGGCATCAATCAGCTTAATTACCTGAAATTCCTTATATACATTTTCGCAAACTAAATCTTCGTTTGCTTCAATTCCTAAAGCTTCCAAAGAACCATTCTCAATTCCAAAATCAAATCCCTGAAAAAATGCTCTCCAACTGGGCTCAATTTCGTCTGGTGATTTTAAATAAGTATTGTATAATTCTGCGATAAAGCTTGGGTGTACCGCATTAAGAAATGAATATTTATCCATAATTTGGCTCAAATAGCCTGTTTTGTTAAAAAGTGTGGCAAAAATACGATTTTTACTATTACTTTATTCTTAATTTTTATATATTTAAAGTCTAACCTTATTTTAATATAAAAAATGAAAAAGACTTTTATTGAGTCCCTCTCTACACCATTAACTTTTGTGTTTATTGTTTTTTTCAGCTTGAATTGTCAAGCACAAGAAAACCCTCAAAATCAAAAGTCTGAGTTTTGGTCGCATGTTCAATTTGGAGGTGTAATTGGCTTAAGTTTCGGGAATGATTTTTTTAGCGGCACTTTAGCACCAAGTGGTATTTATAATTTTAATGAAAAATTTGCCGCAGGAGTAGGATTAAATATGTCTTATAGTACAGAAAAGCATTATTATGAATCGTATGTTTTAGGAACTAGTTTTATCGGATTATTTAGCCCTATTCCACAACTTCAATTATCTACTGAGTTTGAGCAACTATATATCAACAGAGATTATGAAGATGGTATTGTAGATATTAATGGCAATGATCCAGATGAAAGTTACTGGTACCCTGGACTATATTTAGGTGCTGGTTTTAATACTGGAAATGTTACTATGGGAGTTCGTTTTGATGTTCTTTACGATTCAGAAAGAAGCCTTTATGGAAATGCCTACAATCCTTTTGTAAGGTTTTATTTTTAATAATTCTCTTTAAACCATACTTTTTGCCATTCGCGTAATAATATTAAATAGACGTTTTGAGCTATTAAATTTTTAGAAGATTCTGTATTAAGCTGTTTTATTTTCTCTTCGGAAACATCAATGATATAAAGCAAATTAATATATTCTACAAATTGTTCATCAATCAACTTCGTCACTATTTTATGAAGCTGAGATTTTAGGTCTTCAGGTGAAATGTCTTCAGAAAAAACTACAGAAAGATTTGCGCGTAAAAAATCTTTATTTAATTGAAGTATCAATTTTTTGTATAATGATAATTCTTCAGATTTTAATAAAATAGCTTCTGTAGAATCTAAGGGTAGCATTTTATTTTTTTATTAAACTTTTAAATTAACTAAACATTCCTATTCATTAATTTTTCACCAAAACTCAATAAGATTTCTCTATTTTTATCTGAAATATCCAGTTTATTTAAAACCTTATTTGCCTTTTGAGTATACCTTAAAATCTCTTTTAAAGTTTCCTGTGTGGCACCAGATTTATTATATATATCCAGAACTACTTTGATTTTTTCAGTTGGATCCTTAGGCTTTTCTGAAAATAATTTTTCTAAATATATTTTTTCAGAATCACTACTGTTCTGAAAAGCTTTTATATAAAGAAAGGTTTTCTTGTTTGCGATAATATCTCCCCCTATTTGCTTTCCAAATGTTTCAGGATTTCCAAAACAATCTAAATAATCATCTTGTAACTGAAACGCAATTCCTAAGTTTCTGCCAAAATCATAACTATTCGTTTTACAATCTTCTGAAGCGTTTGCCACAATAGCACCCATTTTCATAGAAGCTCCTAGTAAAACAGCAGTTTTATAATCTATCATTTTAATATAATCTGAGATAGTAACATCGGTTTTGGTTTCAAAATCAACATCGTATTGCTGACCTTCACAAACTTGTAAAGCTGTTTTACTAAACAACTTTGCTAAATCTCGAAACATAGTAGGTTCATATTCTTCGAACAATTGATAGGCCAAAATTAACATCGCATCCCCAGATAAAATCCCCGTGTTTAAATTCCATTTTTGATGCACAGTTTCTTTACCTCTTCTTAAAGGCGCTTCGTCCATAATATCATCATGAATCAACGAAAAATTATGAAATAATTCCAATGCCAAAGCAGCAGGTAATGCGTTTTTATAATCTGAGTTGAACATATCGCAGGACAGTAAGGTAAGCACTGGTCGTAATCTTTTGCCTCCTAAAGAAACAATATACTTTATGGGTTCGTATAATCGTATGGGCTCTTTAAGTGTAATCACTTCATCCAGATAGTTTTGAAGTGAGCCGCTATATTTTTCTATTCCCTGCATTCATTTAAATTTTAACAAAAATAACATACCCTAAAGAATATGCAATAGTAATGTATAAAATCAAAAAGTTAAAATTTTATTAAAACTTCGGAAACTTTTTTTGTTTTTAAAGTTTCCTTTGTTATTTTTGCCCCCAATTTAAGAGACCGTGAAAGATAAAATATTACAAAAAGCAGAGGAGTTATTCTTAACATTTGGCTTTAAAAGTGTGACTATGGATGACATTGCTAACCAAATGGGCATCTCTAAAAAAACTATTTACACCCATTTTAAAAACAAAACTCAGTTAGTTAAAGAATCCACACTTAGTGTTTTTGAAAATATTTCGAAGGGTATCGATTGTATTTGCACTTTAAATAAAAACCCAATTGAAGAATTATTCGAAATTAAGTCGTTAATCATGACGCAATTAAAAGGTGAAAAATCTTCTCCTCAATACCAACTTTCTAAATATTATCCCGAAATACATAACACTCTTAAGAAGAAACAATTTGATTTGATGCAGGATTGTGTAAAAGACAACATTACTAAAGGTATATCTCAAGGTCTTTATAGGACAAATCTTAATATTGAGTTTGTATCCAGAATATATTTTATAGGGGTTACAGGAATTAAGGATGAAGAACTTTTTCCTTCGGCAAAATTTCAAAAACAACAACTCGTAGAAAATTACTTAGTGTACCATTTAAGAGGTATCGTAACAAAAAAAGGACTATCAAAATTAAATCAAATTTTAAATAAAAATAAAACTAATGAATAAAGTATTCATCTTACTTGTATTTGTATTTACAGCAACTGTTGGTTATTCGCAACATTCCGATAACTATCGAAGTCAAAAATATGACTTCACATTGAAACAGGCCATAACATTTGCATTAGACAGCAATTATACCGCTATAAATTCTAGAAGAGATATTGCCATTGCAATAAAGAAAAAATGGGAAACCACTGCAGCAGGTCTACCTCAACTTGATGCTAATCTCTCTTATAATAATAATTTAAAACAGCCCGTAACCTTACTTCCTGGGGAAATAGCTGGAGGAGATCCCGGCACTTTTATACCTGTTACTTTTGGAACAAAAGAAAATGCTTCAGCAACTGCTACCTTAAATCAATTAATTTTTGATGGAAGTTATTTAGTAGGGCTTCAGGCGGCAAAAACCTTTTTAGATTATTCACATAATTATGACGAAAAAGTTCAACTAGAAGTTCGTAAAGGTGTGATTAATGCCTACGGAAGTGTACTCCTTTCGGAAGAATTGGTTTCTATTTTTGAATTGAATAAATCCAATCTTGAAAAGAATTTAATTGAAACACGCGCCATTTACGAAAACGGTTTTACAGAAGAAGAAAGCGTAGAGCAATTAGAAATCACACTTATTAATATAGAAACTCAATTAAAAAATTCTAGAAGAACATTACTAATTGCGCAACAAATGCTAAATCTTGCAATTGGAATAGATGTAGAAAGCGATGTTACCTTATTAAATGATTTAGATGCTCTAACTCAAGAAAATATTAGCTTAGGGTTTTTAGAAGAAAACATAAACATTGAAGATAATATTGATTATAAAATTGCTACTAATCTAACGGAACAAAAGGATCTTGAAGTAAAATTAGAGAAAAGCTATGCTATTCCAAATTTATCTGCCTTTTTAAATTATGGTACTGCTGCAAATAGCGAATCTTTTACTTTTCTTGATAGTGAACAAGTATGGTATCAATCCTCGATGTTAGGCTTTAGTATGAATATCCCAATTATAAGTAGTGGTATGCGAAGTGCTAGAACACAACAAGCTAAAATTGCTTTAGAACAGGCCGAAACTCAATTAACAGAAACCTATCAAATGGTATTGCTTGAGATAAATACAGCAAAAAACAATTACCGTTTTGCTATTGAAAACTATAATGACAACAAGAAAAACTTAGACCTTTCAGAAAGGGTAGAAAAAAAGAATCAAGTAAAATTTGTAGAAGGTCTTGCTACAAGTTTCGATTTACGTAACGCCCAAATACAATTGTATAACGCTCAGCAAACCTATTTTGAGTCCATGTTAAGAGTTATTACTACAAAGGTCGACCTAGAAACCGTATTAAACACACCTCAATTAAGAAACAACTAATCAACAAATCAATTTAAAATGAAACAACTAATTTCACTTATACTACTAACACTAATAATCAGCTCATGTGGTAGTGATTCAAAATCGATTGAATCCATTATTGAAACCAATGACTTACAAAAAATAAGAGAAAAACGCGACAATATCATTTCAGAACAAACTGCACTTAATGATAAAATAAAGTTAATAGATGCCGCAATATCAAAGCTTGACACTCTAAAAAATTATCCTTTAGTTACCGCTTTTCAGGTAAAACCAAATAATTTTAATCACTTTTTAGAATTGCAAGGAAATGTTGCTACTAAGAAAAATATAATTCTATATCCAGAATTTTCAGGATTACTAACGAAAGTTTTAGTTACCGAAGGTCAAAAAGTAGTTAAAGGTCAATTATTAGCTACCATAGATGATGGCGGTATGTCTCAACAACTAGCACAAATGGAAGTTCAAATGAGCTTAGCTAAAACAACATTTGAAAGACAAAAACGTCTTTGGGATCAAAAAATTGGTAGTGAGATTGAATACTTACAAGCAAAGGCAACATACGAAGGACAGCAAAATGCAGTGAATCAAATGAAATCACAGCTTGCAAAAACGTCTCTTCGAGCACCTTTTTCAGGGATTATAGATGACGTTATTACCGATCAAGGAACTGTGGTTGGTGCAGGATCTTCTCAAATAATTAGAATTGTGAATCTTGATAAAATGTATATTGAAGCTGAAGTACCGGAAAGTTACTTAGGCAGCATAATACCAGGAAAAACAGTTGAAGTATATTTCCCAGTACTTGGAGAGTCCATGAACACAAAGGTGGATCAAGTAAGTAATTTTATAAACCCCGGAAATCGCACATTTAAAATTACCATTTTAATTCCTAATAAGGACAAGCATATTAAACCAAACCTTACTGCAAAAATTAAAATCAACGATTACTCTAGTGAACAAGCAGTGTTAATACCACAAAGTATCATTTCAGAAAACTCTTTAGGGGAACAATATATTTTTATAACACAAAATATAAATAATGCTAATGAAGCGGTTGCAAAGAAGGTGATTGTAAAAACTGGAAAAACTCAAGGAGATTTTGTTGAAATCCTAGAGGGTGTTTCTAGTAACGATATCATTGTAAATGAAGGAGCACGTAATTTGAAAGACGGACAAAATGTTAAAATTTTAAACGTGGAAAGCAATGAGTAAAAAGAAAAAAAATATCAACAAAGAATTTGGTTTATCTTCTTGGGCAATAAATAACAAAACCACCATCTATATGATGATGGTTATTATATTGTTTTCAGGGATTTCAGCCTATTTTAGTATGCCACGTGAAAGTTTTCCAGAGATTAAGGAAACTAAAATTTACATAAGTTCTATTTTTCCTGGAAATACTGCAGAAGATATTGAAAAACTAATTACAACACCACTAGAAGACCAACTAAAAACGGTTAGTAATGTGGTTGAAATTACCTCAACTTCTCAAGAAGATGTTTCCATGATCATTGTTGAATTTGATGAAGATATTGAAGTCGAATTCGCAAAGCAAAAGGTAAAAGATGAAATAGAAACGGAAACTTCTGGTGAGGATTGGCCAACTTTTAATGGCGCCAAAGTAGAACCCAATGTGTTCGATTTAAGCATGTCTGAAGAGATGCCCATCTTAAACATTAATATTTCTGGGGATTATCCTGTTGAAAAATTAAAAGAATATGGAGAATATTTAGAAGATGAAATCGAGAACTTACTTGAAATAAAACAGGTAGATATTCGAGGGGCTCAAGAAAGAGAAGTTGAAGTTGCTGTAGACATCTATAAAATGATGGCTGCCAAAGTAAGTTTCGATGATGTTATTGGTGCAATTAATAATGGTAATGTAACCATGTCTGCGGGTAATTTTATCGCAAGTGGTCAAAGAAGAACCATTCGTGTTATTGGAGAAATTGCAAAACCTTCAGATTTAGAAAACTTTGTAGTAAAATCTGATAATGGCAATCCTATTTATTTAAAAAACGTCGCTTCTGTCTATTTTAAAGAAAAAGAAAGAACTACCTACGCAAGAGAATTTGGAGAGCGTGTAGTCATGTTGGATGTAAAAAAACGTGCAGGTAAAAACATGGTTGCTGCTACAGAAAAAATAAAAGTAATCGTTGAAAATGCGAAAAATGAAGTTTTTCCAAGTAACCTTAAAGTTACCATTGCTAATGACCAATCTTCTAAGACTATTGGTCAAGTAGATGATTTAGTAAATAATATCTTATTTGGTATTATTCTGGTAGTAACTGTTTTAATGTTCTTTTTAGGGTTTAAGAATGCACTGTTTGTTGGTTTTGCAATACCTATGTCTATGTTTATGTCCTTAATGATTTTAAGTTATTTAGGATATACGATGAATACGATGATCCTTTTCGGTTTAATTATGGGATTAGGAATGTTAGTAGATAATGGTATTGTGGTGGTAGAAAACGTATATCGTTTAATGGATGAAGAAGGCATGTCACGTGTGGAAGCAGCTAAACAAGGAATAAGTGAAATTGCATTTCCTATTATTATTTCTACGGCAACTACTATTGCAGCCTTTATTCCCTTAGGGATGTGGCCAGGTGTCATGGGTGAATTTATGATATACTTCCCTATAACTCTATCTGTAGTATTAGGATCTTCTTTATTTGTTGCAATATTTTTTAATTCCGTAATGGTTTCACAATTCATGAAAACGGAAGATACTAATATGCCTTTAAATAAAATTATTCGGACTTCTAGTATCATGGCTGGGATAGGTTTATTAATATTGTTTTTTGGTGGTGATTATCGAGGATTAGGTTCTGTAATGATATTTACAGCTATTATGCTTTGGGGCTATCGATTTGGTCTTAGAAAAATTGCCAATCGTTTTCAAAAGAATACCATCCCAAAATGGGAAAGAGCTTATGAAAAAACATTACGAGGAGCCTTAAAAGGCTGGAGACCTTATATAATAACTGGTGGCACATTTTTATTACTATTAATTGCATTTATAGGTTTTGGAGTTTCAGTTTCAAAACAAAGAACAAAAGTGGAGTTTTTTCCAGACAATACTCCTAACCAAATTATTGTTTATATAGAATATCCTCAAGGAACAGATATTGAAAAAACAAATGCAATTACTAAAAAAATTGAAGAGCGTGTTTATGGAATATTAAACGATTCTGAATATACAGACGATGGTTATAATTTTTTAGTAGAAAGTGTAGTTTCTCAAGTTGGAGAAGGAGCAGGAAATCCACAAACCGATGGTGGTTCTACTGCAGAAATGCCGCATCGTGGAAAAATAACAGCCTCCATGAGAGAATATAAATATCGAAGAGGAGCCGATAGTGAATTACTTCGCCAAAAGGTACAAGAAGCCTTAGTTGGCATTTACCCTGGAGTATTAATTTCAGTAGAAAAAGATGCAAATGGACCTCCGGCAGGTGCTCCAATTAATATTGAAATTGAAGGATCGGATTATGCAGAATTAATATTAGTTGCAGAAAAGATGCGAGAGTTTATTAACTCTAAAAATATTGCAGGAATCGATGAACTTAAAATAGATGTAAATAAATCTAAACCTTCCATGCAAGTGGAAATTGATCGTCAAAAAGCTGGAGAGCTAGGTGTTAGTTCTGGTCAAGTTGGGCAAATTTTACGAAATTCAATTTTTGGTTCTAAAGCAGGTATTTATAAAGAAGATGGGGATGATTATGACATTTATGTTCGTTTTAATAAAGAAGACAGATATAGTACTAATGCATTATTCGATCAAAAAATAATTTTTAGAGATCCAGCTTCAGGAAAAATAAAAGAAGTTCCTGTATCTGTGATTGCCTCTCAAAAAAATAGTTCTGGCTTTAGTGCAATTAAGCATAAAGACACAAAAAGAGTAGTAACGGTATATTCTGCGTTAGCTCCAGGTTATACGGATGCAGGTGTGATTGTTTCGAATATTCAAAGTGAAATGAAATATTTTACAGAATTAAAAAGCGATATTAAAATAGATTATACCGGTCAAATTGAAGAGCAAAACAAGCAAATGGCATTTTTAATGGGTGCTTTTTTTACGGGTCTTGGTCTTATATTTTTAATCTTGATATTTCAGTTTAATTCTGTTTCTAAACCTGCAATCATAATGATTGCAATATTTTTAAGTTTGATAGGGGTATTTGGAGGAATAGTTATTACAGGTAGTGCCTTCGTAATTATGATGACGATGATGGGGATTATATCACTAGCAGGAATTGTTGTAAATAATGGGGTTGTTTTATTAGATTATACCCAATTATTAATTGACAGGAAAATGGTTTCCTTAGAAATGGATGATCATGAATTATTGCCTGTAGATAGTATAAAAGAATCCATCATTGAAGGAGGAAGAGCTAGATTACGACCTGTTATTTTAACAGCCATAACTACTATATTAGGTTTGATCCCATTAGCAATTGGATTCAATATTAATTTCTTTACCTTATTTAGTGATTTTGATCCAAACATTTACTTTGGAGGAGATAATGTAATTTTTTGGGGACCGTTAGCCTGGACTGTAATTTATGGTTTAATCATAGCAACTTTTCTTACTCTTATTGTGGTACCAGTTTTATTTTTTATTGTACATAGATTGAAATTAAAACTACACAATTGGAAAGCCATTTAGAATACTATTAATGTTATAGATAAGTAAAACTTCTAGTTGAATAACATCCAAAATTGAGAAGTAAAAAACCCCTAATTTTAAAAATTAGGGGTTTTTTTAAACACTTATATTAATTAGGTACTAAAAACTAAATGATAAGCCCCAATTAATTATTGTTCCTTTAAATCCAAATTGATTTACTTCCCAAGGATATTTAAAACGCCCTCCTAGATCGGTAACAACATCTCCATTTGTATCTATAGTATCTGGGTACACATTAAATAAATTATTTACAGAAGTAAAAATGGAAACACTTTTAGATATATTAAAGTTTATAATTAAATCTGTAATAATTTTACCTGAAAATGTTTGATCATTATTTGCATCTACAGCATGTTGCCAAGTAACTTCACCGAAATAAGTATTATTAAAAACAAAATCCCATTTCTTTATGGAATAATCCATCCCTAAAATAACTTTTGTTTGTGGTCTTGAGGATGTGATTCTAGCTTGTTCTTTTCGATTAAAAATATCATAATCATTTTCCGCTAATATTTGTGGAGTTGCAATTTCTCCTTCAATTGTAGTTTCATTATAGTTTGCTGCTAAAGACGCTCCAAACCTTCCATTACCTAAATCTATTTTATTTAAAATAGCTACTATATCAATTCCAGTAGTTTTGGTGTCCACAGCATTTATAAAGAATTTTAAACTTGTAATTGAATTGTCATTTAAAATTTCTTCAACTGGATTTGTTGGGTTTCCAGGTTCTCCATCCTTATATCCTATTTCACCAGAAAATAAAACTCTATCATCCACTTCTACTTGATAAAAATCTGCAGTTACAGAAATTTTAGGCGTTACTTTATAAGTCATCCCTGCAGAAATACTTTTAGATGTCTCCGCTGTTAACTGTGGAACTCCAAGCCCAACTCTAATTATAGGATCTACGTTATTAAACGTTCCTTGATTTGAAATGGTTCCTCCAGAAACTAAAGTCTGAATATTACTTAAATAAATTTGATGTAATGAAGGAGCTCTAAATCCAGTACCATAAGAAGCTCTAATTGCTCCTCTATTATCTCCTAAAATATATCTACCACTTAATTTCCAAGAAGTATTATCTCCAAAATCACTAAAATCTTCATAACGAACAGCTCCACCAAATAGTAGTTTTTCGGTTGCATCCCATTCTAAATCTCCATATACTCCTATACTACTTCTATCTTCTCTTAGAGCATTTGTTGGTTGTAATCCTGGAAAGGATTGTACTCCTCCACCAACATAAGATGCTGGCTCTCCAGCATGAGCAACAAATTCTTCTCCTCTAACTTCAGATCCAAATCCTATACTTACTGCTCCAAAACTTCTTCTTATATCTAAATTAGCCAATAAGGTACTAAAAGAATAAGCTCCAGTATCAAAAGTTGTTGGACTATCAGCCCCTAACGCAGGATTTAAACTATTACCAACTTCATAATCAACAGCATTTCTTCCATATGTTCCACTTAAATCTACGTTAAACCCTAGTAAATCCCAATCTACACCCAATGTATTATAATTGTCTCTAACTTTAGTTTCGAAAGTTGGTTGAAACCCTTGGTATTCTGTTCCTTCTTCATGTAATAAAAAATGTGGGTCTGGAATCCAATATGGAGTTCTATATAAGGCATAACTTGTCCCTGTTCTGTAAGTAAATCCACCAAAAGAATATACTTTCCCTTTTCCTTCTTGAAATGGTAATCCAAAATTATAAAAAGCATCTCCTTTTTTTAATTCTGGTTGTCCAATTGTCATTCCTAAATCAGGGTTTTCACTTAACCAATCGCCCCAATCTGGGTCGTCTGCTAAAACTCCAAAAAGAACATCTTCACCAGGACTACCTGCTCTGTTAGTGTCTTCTTGTTGATAGTATCCAAAAGTTAAATTTAGATACCCTCCGCTTTCACCAATTGCAAGTCCTGTATTTACATCAGCGCCAAAATTAAATCCATCTCCTTCGGTTGTTACCCCAGATTTAATATTAACACTAGTCTTTTTTACATCTTCCCGTAATACCATATTTATAACCCCTGCAATTGCATCTGATCCATATTGTGCAGATGCACCATCACGCATTACCTCCACATTTTTTAATGCGGCAGCTGGAATACTTTTTAAATCGACTCCTACTTCACCTTTCCCTGGAGTGTCATTAATATAAACCAATGCACTTTGGTTTTTTCTTTTTCCATTTACTAATACCAAAGTTCTACTTGGTCCTAAACCTCTAAGGTCTGCAGGGTCAAAATGCGCTGTTGCATCAGAAACTGTTTGGGTAGAAGAGTTAAAAGATGGAACTTTATAAGTAAGCATCTTATCTACTGTAGGCTGTCCTGAAAATATTAATTCTTTAGCAGAAATATTATCAATTGGCACTAATGAGTTTAAAACCGTTCTTGGTTTTGATCTATTTCCAACAAGTACCACTTCATCTAAAGATACTCCTTCGGCTAAACTTATAGTAACAGCTTGGGTAGAATTCACTACCATTTCTGTTGTAGTTGAGCCTGTTGAGGACACCTCTAATGTAACTGGAAAACTATCAACAGATAAACTAAAATTTCCATCCAAATCAGAAATCGTTCCAATGGTAGTCCCTTTTACTATAATATTTGCTCCAGATAAGGGTTCATTTGTTCCTGCTTGATTTACATTACCGGTTATGGTCTCTTGTGCAAATGCAACAAGTGGCATTAAAAGCAGTAAAATCAGGAATTTTCTTTTTAAAAAGTCGTTTTGTCTCATAATTAGTTTTTAGTGTTTATATGTCGAATGTACTAAAGTTTTGTTAATAATTAACTATTCGTAATTAATTAACAGTTTCATTGCGCATATCTGACTTTTAACTGTCCTTTTAATCTTTTTATAAAAAGAGTATAAAATGCTCTATTATCTTATTAAATTTGCACTCTTTAAGAATCTCTCAATTTTTGAATGAGATTCTAATATTAAAAAATAATTTTCAGAATGTATAGAAGTCATAATTGCGGTGAGTTAAGAGAGAGTGACATTAATAATACTATAACCCTAGCTGGTTGGGTACAAAAATCTAGAAATAAAGGATTTATGATCTGGATAGATTTACGGGATCGATACGGAATTACACAACTTATTTTTGACGAAGAACGCACTTCCTCAGATTTAATGGAACAAGCAAAAACTTTAGGACGAGAGTTTGTAATTCAAGTTACAGGAACCGCTATTGAAAGGGCTTCAAAAAATCCAAAAATTCCAACTGGAAATATAGAGATATTAGTTTCAGAATTAACAGTTTTAAATGCTGCATTAACCCCTCCTTTCACTATTGAAGATGAAACCGATGGTGGGGAAGATTTAAGAATGAAATACAGATATCTTGATATTAGAAGAAATCCTGTTCGTGAAAACTTAATTTTCCGTCATAAAGTAACTCAGGCAGTTCGAAATTATTTATCTGAAAAGGAATTTATTGAAGTTGAAACACCATATCTTATTAAATCAACTCCTGAAGGAGCTCGTGATTTTGTGGTTCCTTCTAGAATGAATGAAGGTCAATTTTATGCTCTTCCACAATCACCACAAACCTTCAAACAATTGTTGATGGTGGGTGGAATGGATAAATATTTTCAGATTGTAAAATGTTTTAGAGACGAAGATTTACGTGCCGATAGACAACCAGAATTCACACAAATTGACTGCGAAATGGCTTTTGTTGAGCAGGAAGATATTTTAAATACTTTCGAAGGATTAACACGCCATTTACTAAAAGAAATTAAAGGCGTTGATGCTGGAGAATTTCCTAGAATGACTTATGATGAAGCAATGCAACGCTACGGAAACGACAAACCAGACATCCGTTTTGGAATGGAATTCGGTGAGTTAAATAATGTCGCTCAACAAAAAGAATTTAAGGTATTTAATAGTGCTGAATTAGTTGTAGGAATTGCAGTCCCAGGCGGCAATAGTTATTCTAGAAAAGAAATTGATAAGCTAATAGATTGGATTAAACGTCCACAAGTTGGAGCTCTAGGAATGGTATACGTTCGTTGTAATGACGATGGAACTTACAAATCTTCTGTAGATAAATTTTACGATCAAGAAGATTTATCTAATTGGGCAAAAGCAACTGGAGGTGAAAAAGGAGATTTAATTTGTGTTTTATCTGGAGACACCAATAAGGTAAGGGCGCAATTAAGTGCTTTACGAATGGAAATGGCCGAACGATTGGGTCTGCGTAAAGCGGATGTATTTGCTCCACTTTGGGTAATTGATTTTCCATTATTAGAATGGGATGAAGATACCAAGCGTTATCATGCAATGCACCATCCATTTACTTCTCCAAAATCTGAGCAGATTGAGTTATTAAAAACCAATCCAGGCGATGTAAAAGCAAATGCTTACGATTTGGTGCTTAACGGAAATGAAATTGGCGGAGGATCAATTCGTATTCACGATAAGGAGACTCAAGCGATGATGTTTGATTATTTAGGATTTACTCCTGAAGAAGCTAAAGCACAATTCGGATTTTTGATGGATGCTTTTGAATATGGTGCGCCACCTCACGGTGGAGTTGCATTTGGATTGGATAGATTAGTATCTATTTTAGGAGGACAAGAAACCATAAGAGATTTTATTGCTTTTCCAAAAAACAATTCAGGAAGAGATGTTATGATCGATGCTCCTGCGGCTATAAATGTTACACAATTGAATGAATTACATTTAAAATTGGATTTATAATCTATTAATTTTACTTCATTAAAAGGAGTTTTTATTACTTTGAGGTATGCAAACTCAGATACGTACATGGCTTACTAAATTTTTAGTTTGGCGGTTTAAACACATATCGCACAAACAATTTGTTTATATAATTAGTATTGTCGTAGGGTTTTTATCGGGTGTTGGTGCTGTTGCCATTAAAAACTTCACTTACTTTATCCAGCATATTTTAGAAGGAAATTTAATAGAAAAATACCATACAGCATTTTACTTTATTTTTCCACTCTTAGGTCTAATCATTGTCTATTTAATATTAACCTATTTTTTCAGAAATAAAATAACACAAGGAATTCCAGCAACACTTTTTGCTATTTCTAAGAAAAAAGGGATTATAGAACCTTTTAAAATGATAGCAAGTCTGATTACAGCACCTATTACTGTAGGGTTTGGGGGTTCGGTAGGATTAGAAGGACCCACAGTAGCTACAGGAGCAGCGATAAGTTCAAATCTTTCAAGAATGCTTCATTTAAATCAAGCAACAAGAACATTACTTATTGGTTGTGCAGCTGCAGGAGCAATGTCTTCTCTCTTTAAAGCACCTATTGCTGCAATCATTTTTGCGATAGAAGTCTTTAGTTTAGACCTTACTTTAGTTTCACTAATTCCATTATTATTAGCTTCTATTTCGGCTATAATAACTTCCTATTTTTTCTTTGGAAATGATGTTCTTTTGCCCTTTAGTGTACAGGATGAATTTCTATTAAGTGACATCCCATTTTATATCCTTTTAGGAGTTGTTGCTGGATTTGTTTCTATCTATTTTACCGAAACTTTTGAACGTATTCAAAAACTTTTTGATAAAATTTCATCTCCAATCAAACGTCTTTTTATTGGGGGCATTGGTATTGGTATTTTAGTGTATTTTGTTCCTCCACTTTTTGGGGAAGGGTTTGATGTAATCAATAGTATTGTTCAAGGAAATCTAAATGAGGCACTGGAGAATAATTTTTTTAATTTAGACACTTCCAGTATTTGGGTTATAATTGGCTTATTATCAGGATTGGTATTTTTAAAAGTTATTGCCAGTAGTTTAACATTTGGTGCTGGTGGTGTAGGAGGAATTTTTGCTCCCACTTTATTTATGGGAAGCATTATGGGAAATGTTATTGCTAAAATAATTAATAATACTGGACTCTTATCTTCACCTATTTCGGAAAGTAACTTTACACTTGTTGGGATGACTGGATTAATGGCAGGAGTTTTACACGCGCCCTTAACCGCTATATTCTTAATCGCTGAAGTTACTGGTGGCTACGAGTTATTTATACCCTTAATGATTACCGCTGCTATTTCGTATTCCATTACAAAATATTTTATGCCACACTCGGTTTACGCAATGGAATTAGGAAGAAAAGGGGACCTTATAACACATAACAAAGATCATGCGGTTTTAACCTTGATGGATTTAAAAAAGGTAGTGGAAACTAATTTTATAGAAGTGTCTCCAAATATGTCTTTAAAGAAAATAGTAAAACAAGCTATTGTAATTTCAAATCGAAATATATTTCCTGTAGTTAATGAAAAAACAAAAGCACTTGAAGGTATTATTTTGCTAGACGACCTTCGTCCAATTATGTTTAACAAATCTTTGTATAAAAAGGTTTTTGCAAGCGAATTAATGCAGAACCCCCCTGCTATTATATATTTAGATAAAGATAAAATGACCGATGTAATGAAAAAATTTCAGGATACTGGAGCTTGGAATCTCCCAGTTGTTAAAGACAATTGTTATGTAGGCTTTGTATCTAAATCTAAATTACTAACAGCATATCGAAGAAAATTAATAGATTTTTCAACTAAATAAATTAATCCTATGAAACGCCTTTTACAATCTTTATTACTTATTAATATTGTTGGACTTAGCTATGGATTTTATATAAAATCTGAAAATATAGTCCAAGGAGAACTTATTATTGGGCTTTCCTTAGTTCTTGGATTTTTTATTATAATGCCTCTTTTTATTTATCATCGATGGAAAAATAAAAATGTAAAAGACTATATGCTTTCTAAAGAAAATATAGAAAAGATGAGAGAATATAACGACTCCAAAGACAATAAAAGCTAGTTAACACAAAGGATTACAAGTGGTTCTTTTATAATTTTTTATTTTTTTAGAAAAATTTAATAAATCTGTTATCTTTGAAAGATTATTAATTATTATTTTATTTACAATGGAAGGAACAGTAAAATTTTTTAACGAATCTAAAGGTTTTGGATTTATTACAAACGATGACACAGGAAAAGACATCTTTGTACACATAACCGGTCTTAGCGGCGATGCATTAAACGAAGGAGATAAAGTTGAATACGTAGAAGAAGAGGGCAGAAAAGGAACAGTTGCAGCTCAAGTTCGTCTTATTCACTAATAGGATATAGATTACAAGCTTTAAAAAACCCTTTTGAAAAACAAAAGGGTTTTTTATTAATTCAAATTTCTTTTTTCAATAAAGAATTTCTTCAGTAATTGAGATGTTTCTTCTGCCATAATACCTCCCTGCATTTTAGTTTTTGGGTGCAATTTCGATTTTAAGTTTATATATCCCCTTTGTTCATCTCTTGCCCCGTATACTATTTTAGATATCTGACTCCAAAACAAAGCTCCTGCACACATTTGGCAAGGCTCCAGTGTAACATACAAAGTACAATCTAAAAGATATTTACCGCCTAAATAATTAGCTGCTGCTGTAATGGTTTGCATTTCTGCATGCGCAGTTACATCGTTTAAGGTTTCGGTAAGATTATGACCTCTTGCTATAATTTGATTATTTGCAACAATGACAGCACCAATAGGCACTTCTCCTTTTTTAAAGGCTTCTTCGGCTTCTTGTAAAGCCATTTTCATAAAATAAGTATCGTCGAATGGTTGTATCAAATTAATCGTTATTTATTTATTATCGGTCACTGAGTAATTCAAAAAACATTTTTGAATTGTATCGAAGTGTCAGTATTCAGTATTCAGTATTCAGTATTCAGTATTCAGTATTCAGTATTCAGTATTCAGTATTCAGTATTCAGTATTCAGTATTCAGTATTCAGTATTCAGTATTCAGTATTCAGTATTCAAAAATAAAATATCTAAATAAAAGAAATATCTAAAAACTCTATTTGTTCGCAACGAAAATACAAATTAACCAAATAACAAAACGCTAATAACTGTATCTTTACACCGTGTCAAAAACAATATTAGATAACATATTATTTCCTGAAGATCTAAGGAAGGTTCCACAAAAAGATTTACCTCAACTTGCAAAAGAACTTCGTGATTTTATTATCCATATGGTCGCCACCAAAGAAGGGCATTTAGGAGCAAGTCTTGGTGTTGTTGAATTAACCATCGCTTTGCATTATGTTTTTAATACTCCCGAAGATCTCTTAGTCTGGGATGTAGGCCATCAAGCTTATGTGCACAAAATCTTAACGGGAAGAAAAAATAAATTTCATACCAACAGACAGTTAGGTGGTATTAGTGGGTTTCCAAAAATAAGTGAAAGCAAATACGATGCTTTTGGAACAGGACATAGTAGTACTTCCATTTCGGCTACTTTAGGAATGGCAATTGCTTCACGCCTAGCTGGAGATTATAACAAACAACATATTGCCGTTATAGGAGATGCATCCATAGCAAGCGGGATGGCTTTTGAAGCCTTAAATCATGCTGGGATTAGCAATACAAATATTCTCGTTATTTTAAATGATAATGCCATCGGCATTGATCCAAGTGTTGGTGCTTTAAAACAATATTTAACTAAGGTTACGCTTAAAGCTTCCCCAGAAACAGATAACATTTTTGAAGCTTTAAACTTTAACTATTCTGGACCAGTAGATGGACACAACTTAGAGGATTTAATTTCTGAATTGAATCGTTTAAAAAACATAGAAGGCCCCAAATTATTACATGTCATTACTAAAAAAGGAAAGGGTTTACAACAAGCTGAAGAAAATCAAGTACTTTATCATGCTCCTGGAAAATTTGATGCAATTACTGGGGATATAATTGTAAATAAAACAGATAATATCCCACCAAAATTTCAAGATGTTTTTGGTAAAACGATTGTGGAACTAGCCTCTGAAAACAATAATATTATTGGAATAACTCCCGCGATGCCAACAGGAAGTTCCTTAAAATATATGATGGAAGCTTTCCCTGAAAGAGCCTTTGATGTAGGTATTGCCGAACAACATGCGGTTACTTTTTCTGCAGGGCTAGCGACCCAAGGGTTGGTAGTTTTTTGCAATATCTATTCTACTTTTTTACAAAGAGCTTATGACCAAATGATCCACGATGTATGTTTGCAAAACCTTCCTGTTATTTTTTGTTTAGATAGAGCAGGTATTGTTGGGGAAGATGGAGCAACGCATCACGGAATATTTGACATTTCTTTTTTAAGATGCATCCCAAACCTTATCGTTTTCGCTCCTAGAAATGAAATGGAACTCAGAAATATCATGTACACCGCTCAATTAGGATTAGAGTCACCAATAGCCATTCGATATCCAAGAGGTCGGGGAACAAATTTAAATTGGCAACAACCTTTTTCAAAAATTGAAATTGGGAAAGGAGAACAGCTCAAGGAAGGGACAAACATCGCTGTTATAACTATTGGCAATATGGCTATTAATGCATTAGAAGCCATAAAAAGTATTCCTTTTTCTGAATTAATTTCTTGCTATGATATGCGATTTGTAAAACCTTTGGATGAAAAATTGCTGCATAGTATTTTTAAAAAATATGAGGTAATCATTAGTATTGAAGATGGAGTTATTGCAGGTGGTTTTGGATCAACTATTGCCGAGTTTTCAGTGAAACATTCTTATAATAATAAAATTGAAGTATTGGGGATTTCCGATTCTTTTTCAGGACAAGGAAGTGTTGAAGAGCTTCAGGAAATTGCAGGTATCTCTTCAGAGAAAATAAAAAAAGTCATAGAAAATCACCTATAAAAAAAGACCGCCTTTTCAGGCAGCCTTTTTAAATAATAGAAAACTAATTATTAGTTAATAATAAGTTTCGCAGTATGATTATAATCCACACCTTCTATTTTCATAATGTACATTCCCGTATTTAAGTTTTCAGCATTTACATTTACATCATCTTGTAATGTTACTTCTTGATTAAATACTTTTCTTCCATTAATATCATAGATAGAAATTGTAGCGTCTCCTAAATCGATAAGCGCTCTTATATTAATATTTCCATTAGATGGGTTTGGATAAATAATAAAGTTATTATCTATGGATCCGTTATCACTTGTAGCTAATGTACAATCTGGACCTGATGGTATTTCAAAATCAGCAGTTCCATCTGAGGTACTACCAGTAATACCTTGGTCAGCATTTACTCCCAAACCTCTATTGGCAAATACTTCCCAAATTAAACAACGATTAGCTCCTCCATTAGCAATTTCATCCGCTTCAAGGATAGCGTCTCTTCCATCAACAAATCCTGGAGAACATCCTTGAAGTTTTAAACCATCAATAACTAATTGCATTGCCTTATTATTACCACCTGTTCCGTTATAAAAATCTGTATCGAAACCATATTCGTCAATAAAGGCCCAGCTTAAATCCCATATCATGGTTGCCCAAATTTCTCCTACATTATGTGTTTGTCCTCCTGTACCGGGTAAATCTGCATAAGTTTGAGGGTTTATAGCCATATCTGTAGTATAAGGATAGTTACGAAACCCAGATGTTGAACTTGTTGCATAGGTTGCAATTCCTCTAGGATCTTCCCCTTGATCTCCTGTTTTTATTGTCATCATTAAACCAATCCAATCGCTCCATCCTTCTCCCATAGATTCAGCATTGTTTAAACAACTACTATTTGCTGGACCTCCTGTTAAACGATTTGAAATTCCATGTCCATATTCATGTGCAACAATACCATTGTCCAAGTCACCATCAAGAAACTGACCTTGTGTAACCCCATTTATAGTACCGTTTACGGTCGCTGCCATTAATTCTGCAATAATAGGTTCTCCATCTACATCAGATATCATAAATAATGGAATAGTCACTTGGTCTCCTACAACTCCACCTCCCATAACAATTGGGTCTCCAGGAACGTTATTAACCATGATTACAGCAATAGCGCCTTCATTTTCGGCTGCTAAAGCTTTAAATCCAAATTCACAATCTCCTCTTCTAATTACAGCTATTTTTCCAGTTAAGTCACCACCATTTGTGATAGGGTCACAAGCATCGTTAGGATCTGTTGAAGTTCCAGAATCATCATCTTCAACTAAAACTAAATCTTCAGTCATATCAACAATTGCTCCACCAAAACCTGCAGGTATTCCATCGTAATCTCCAGCTGTAGGTCCATTATTAATAGTTAAAATAGGTCCAGATATAACTGGTCCATCAAACAAATACATTTGCATTCTTGGATTGCTTCCATCTGGAGGAGTTGCAAAATTTGCATTATTCATTCCGCCCCCATCTTGAGCATCTGCATTTACAGAGTCGCCTTCATTTCCTCCATTTCCGTAATTATTCTCTTGAAAATTACCGCTTGCTTCATCAAAGCCATATTGATACCAAACATCGTGTATTACATTATTCCAATAAAATAAATTTACGGTAGATGCTTCAATCCATGTATTAGGATGTTCATCTAAATCATAGACGAAATCAAAATTTAAACCTGGACCACCATCTGCAGAGATTCCTGGAGAATTATTACTATTAATGTCATCTGCGGAATAAACATTATTACCTCTAGTTATCTCATATTCTGCACCTGGAGCTCCGTCGGTATCATGCCATCCATAAGGAGACCCGTCTCCAACACCAGATGGATCAGCAATTAAATCATCTGCACCATCATCAGGGCTTTCACTTGGCATAGCGAAAACTCTGTATTGTGCTCCTCCTGCAGAAACCATTATCGCTTCTTCTTGTGGAAATAAGACGCTATTTTCTATATGAGTTAACTCAGAATGACCTTCATTTTCTTTAAAATTACAACTAACCACCCAGTCACCTTTATTAATAAGAGCGCCAGAAACAGCATCTATTCGTACACTGTAATAATGACTTGCATCTAAAATATAAATGCTAAGATCCCAAGCTAGACGTAAAGAATTGTCTTCCATTTTTTGAAAAACTAATTTTACAGGAATATTTTCTAAAGAAATACTTCCATTAGAATATACAAATGAATTTGCAGAAACCGTTTCTAGTAAATCAAGGCTCGTTGGACTATTTAAGTCTAACCCCTGAGCTGCTTTACTAATTGCAGTAGAAGCAGAAATAGCTGGACTTGTAGTGTTTATTTTTTGTGAAATATCTTCTGAAAAGGAAAGACTAGAATAAACAACTACCCCATCTTTAATTGCAAAGGGAGAAGTTGAATTAAAGATTTCAATTCCTTGATATCGTTGTAAAACGTATACATTATTAAGTTCCATGCTTTTTGAATAGCTCTGCCTATCTACTATAACATCTTCAAAATCTTGAGATTGTAATCCTAATTCTGTTTGATTATCATTTAAATAAGAGTTTATTGCTGCTGTATAATCCTGTCCATAAGCAAAACCAGCAACAATAAACATGATAGAGTAAAGTACTTTTTTCATAATTATTGTATTTAAATTAATGTTTACTATTATCTCATTAATAGAGATATAAGGAGTTAATTTAACGCTTTAATTGTTTATTGTTATGTTATTTTGTTAATATTTTATCTTTACTCTATTTTTTTAACTTTTATTATATTAAAAAATAATAACAAACCCTTTAAAAAACTCACAAATAGATTAGCATTTTAAATGTCTGTAGAAGCTTGATACATCTGAATTTAACACTTGACAGCTAATGATTATTTGTATGAATTTTCGGTATAGTTGTTTTCATTTAAAATTCACCTAAGAAAACTAGCTTATTCTAAAACGTAAAATCATTGTTGCTATTCATCAGAAATAACCAAAATGATTTTAAAAAAAGGCATAAAAAAAGACCGCCTTTTCAGGCAGTCTTTTTAAATTTTAGAAAACTTAGTATTAGTTAATAATAAGTTTAGAAGTATGAGAATAATCCACACCTTCTATTTTCATAATGTACATTCCAGTATTTAAGTTTTCAGCATTTACATTCACATTATCTTGTAATGTAACTTCTTGATTAAATACTTCTCTACCATTAATATCATAGATAGAAATTGTAGCATCTCCTAAATCGATAAGCGCTTTTATATTAATGTTACCATTAGAAGGATTTGGATAGATAATAAGCTTGTCTTCTATAGATCCATTATCATTTACTCCTAAAGGATCACAACCTGCAGGAAGATCGAAAGCTGGTGTTCCATCTGCTGCACTATTAGAACTTCCTTGATCAGCACTAAACCCTAATCCTCTTCTTGCAAAAGCATTCCATATTAGACATTCGTTTGCTCCTCCATTTGCTGCTAAATCTGCAGCTAAAATAGCATCTCTAGCATCTACAAAACCAGAATTACAAGGTTGTAATTTAAGGCCATCGATAATTAATTGCATTGCAATATTATTACCTCCTGTTCCATGATACAAGTCTGCATCAAAGCCATGTTCATTAATTAAAACCCAAGATAAATCCCAGATCATGGTTGCCCAAATTGTTCCAACTGCATGAGTTTGACCTCCTGTAGCAGGTAAATCTGCATAAGTTTGTGGATTTGTAGTCATATCATAACTATAAGGGAATGGACGAATTCCACCACCAGTAACAGGTTGTCCTTGCGCATAGGTTCCTACTCCTCTAGAATCATTAGCTTGGTCTGATGCTTCCATAGTAATCATTAATCCAAGCCAATCGCCAATACCTTCACCCATGTTTTCTGTATTATTAACACAGTTTACATTATTAGGTCCAGCCACTAATCGTCTATCTACACCATGTCCATATTCATGAGCAACGATTCCGTTATCCAAATCTCCATCTATAGCCTCGCCTATTTCAACTCCATTTATAGTTCCGTTAACGTTAGCTCCCATTAATTCTGCAATAATAGGTTCTCCATCAACATCACTTACCATAAATAATGGTATAGTCACTGAACCACCATCTACTCCACCACCCATAACAATAGGATCTCCTGGAACATTATTTACCATTATTACTGCAATAGCACCTTCATTTTGAGCTGCTAATGCTTTAAATCCAAATTCACAATCCCCTCTTCTTATTACTGCGATTTTTCCAGTTAAGTCTCCTCCATTTGTGATAGGATCACAAGCATCGTTAGGATCTGTTGAAGTTCCAGAATCATCATCTTCAACTAAAGCTAAATCTTCTGTCATATCAACTATAGCTCCACCAAAACCTGCTGGTATACCATCGTAATCCCCCGCTAAAGGCCCATTATTGATAGTTAAAATAGGTCCTGATTCAACTGCTCCAGACCACAAAAACATTTGCATTCTTGGGTTAGATCCATCTGGAGGAGTAGCAAAATTTGCATTATTAGTACCACTTCCATCTTGAGCATCTGCACTTACAGAGTCACTCCCAAGTCCACCATTTCCATAGTTATTCTCTTGGAAATTTCCACTCTCTTCATCAAAACCATATTCATACCAAACATCATGCATGATGTTATTCATATAGAAAAGGTTTACTGTAGATGCTTCGATCCAAGTATTTGGATGCTCATCAAAATCATAAGGAAAATCAAAGTTTAATCCTGCACCTCCATCCGCAGAGATTCCTGGAGAATTATTACCATTTATATCATCTGCAGAATAAACATTATTACCTCTGGTAATTGTATACTCTGCTCCTGGAGCACCATCGGTATCATGCCATCCATAAGGAGATCCATCACCTTCTTGAGAAGGATCTGCAATTAAAGCTTCTGATCCATCATTTGGAGCTGATGCTGGTATAGGAAATACATTATATTGAGTACCTCCAGCAGTTAAGCTCATTGTTTGTTTTTGAGAAAATAAAACACTATTCTCTACATGTACTAAGTCAGAATGACCTGTGTTTGTTCCAAAATTACAACTAACCACCCAGTCTCCTTTATCAATAAGAGCACCAGAAATAGCATCTATACGTACACTATAATAATGACTAGCATCTAAAAAATAAATGCTAAGATCCCAAGCTAGACGTAAAGAATTGTCTTCCATTTTTTGGAAAACTAATTTTACAGGAATATTTTCTAAAGAAATTGATCCATTAGTATATACAAATGAATTTGCAGAAACCGTTTCTAGTAAATCTAGGTTCGTTGGGCTATTTAAGCCTAACTCCTGTGCTGCTTTACTAATTGCAGTAGAAGCAGAAATAGCTGGACTTGTAGTGTTTATTTTTTGTGAAATGCTTTCTGAAAAGGAAAGACTAGAATATACAACTGCTCCATCTTTAATTGCAAAAGGAGAAGTTGAATTAAATATTTCAATTCCTTGGTAACGTTGTAAAACGTATACATTTTCTAAATCCATACTTTTTGAGAAACTATGTCTGTCAACAATAACATCTTCAAAATCTTGAGACTGTAACCCTAACTCCGTTTTGTTAGAATTTAAATACGAGTTTATCGCTCCAGTATAATCTTGCCCATAAGCAAAACCAACTGCAATAAACATCACTAGGTAAAGTAATTTTTTCATAAAATTTTTAAGTTTTTAATTAGTAATATAAGTTGTGTTTTTTTTCTTAAAAAAGTGTGAAAATAACATATAAATACCAAACAATTAAAGAATTCCATTAATTTTTTGAAATAACATCAAAGCATTACCATCGGTTAACCGAGAGATATAATTACAGGTTTCCATTAAGTACTCATATTCGTTTTTAGATTTAGAAATATCTGAGGAAATATTTTTGAGGATTAACTGGTCAAAATGTGTTAATGAATTGTTGTGTAGATTTTCGGCAGAGGTAGTAAAAACATCCAAAAGTGTTTGAAGAATTTTATATCCAGCAATCTCTTTATCAGTTACTTCCTTGCTTTTATAAATCTTTTCTACACTTATTTTTATAATATCTTCAATCTGTGCTTTGTATTTACTTTTATCTAGAAGGCTTTCAGAAAAAACTCCTTTTAAAATCGCCTCTTCATTATCAATAAAAACGGTTGTAGCTTCCGTCACTAAAGTATTAATGGCTAAGGATCGCAAGTATGCTAATCTATCTGATGCCTTCGTGAGGTTATTATATTTCTCGGTATAAATATTATCTTTCACTAAATTAATCAAATATTCTAAAGCAAACTCTTCATCGATTAAACCCAAGTTAATGCCATCTTCAAAATCAATAATTGTATAACAGATATCATCTGCAGCTTCCACTAAATAAGCTAAAGGATGACGTCCATAACTCAAATCTGAAGCTTCTCCTCTTTTTTGAAGACCTAGCTCTTTTGCAACTTCTACAAAAAATTCTTTTTCAGATTGAAAAACGCCATATTTTTTATCGGCAATATGTTTGGTTGGTTTTTTAGGAAGTGAATCCTTAGGGTATTTCATAAACGCACCCAATGTCGCATAAGACAACCTTAAACCTCCCTCTACTCCATTTTTGGTTTCGGTTAAAATTTTAAATCCGTTGGCATTTCCTTCAAAATCTACTAAATCTTGATATTCTTTTTCGGTTAATTTGGATTGAAACCGTTTTCCATTTCCATTTAAAAAATAGTTGCCAATTGCTTTTTCACCACTATGCCCAAAAGGTGGGTTTCCAATATCGTGGGCTAAAGCAGCAGCTGCAACTATAGCTCCAAAATCATTAAACTGATAACCTTGTGATTTTTGTAAATAGGGGTGCTTTTCAATAATAGCTTTTCCAACAGTTCTACCCAAAGACCTTCCCACCACAGAAACTTCTAAACTATGGGTTAGTCTAGTATGAATAAAAGAGGTTTTAGATAATGGAATAACTTGTGTTTTATCTTGTAAACTTCTAAACGCTGAAGAGAAAATGATACGATCGTAATCTACTTCAAATCCCAATCGAGTTTCGTCTTGTTCTATTCGTAATCTTTTATTGGTATCTCCTTGTCTACGTAAAGAGAGTAACTGTTCCCATTTCATCATAATAAATAAGCTGTTTAGTGATGCAATATACTATTTCTATGTCCCATTTCTATAAAAACTAAATGTTAAGCAGGTAACAATTTATTAACCTAAAAGTGACCTACTGATAATTTATCTATAACATCAAGTTTACATTGACATGGTTTATTTGTACCAAGATTTTAAACCAAGAAATGAAAAAAACAATTACACTTTTACTCCTAACTATTATTAGCTTTTCATACGCACAAGAAACTGGATCTTTAGTTGGGACTTTAACCGATAAAGATTATAATAATGAACCCTTAGCATTTGCAAATGTTCTTATTAAGGATTCTAATATTGGTACTACTTCAGATATTGATGGGGTGTACATTATAGAAAACCTACCCATAGGCAACTATACTCTTGTGATTAGTTTTATAGGTTATGAATCCGTTGAGATAAATAACATAAGTATTAAAGCTGAAAAAGTAACTACAGTAAATGTCCCAATGGGAATTAGTGCCGCTGCTTTAGACCAAGTAATTATAAAAACGTCCACCAAAAAAGAAAGTGTAGTCTCTCTTTTAATAGAACAAAAGAGAGCCAAGGTGATGAAACAAAGTATTGGAGCTGAAGAATTATCTCAAAAAGGAATTAGCAATGCAGCGGGAGCCATAGCAAAGGTTTCTGGAGTTTCCCGACAAGAAGGAGGAAGTAATGTATATGTAAGAGGTTTGGGAGATCGATATATGAACACTACTTATAACGGCCTTTCTCTTCCGTCGAATAACATTGAAAAAAAGAATATGGATCTAGATTTATTTTCTTCAGATATCATCCAAAACATATCCATAAGCAAGGCATATAACACAAGTTTTTTTGGTGATTTTTCTGCTGGAAATGTAAATATCCTTTCTAAAAAACAACAAGGAAAAAGCTTTTTAACTACAGATTTAGGCATTGGATTTAACACAAATGCTATTGGAAAAGATTTAGTGAAAAGTGAAGGTACTGGTAAACTCGGTTTTTACAATCGTTATGATAACAATGCCTTTGCTATTGTTTTATCTCACGGAATTGACCCAATTTCAGCTGGTACACCAATTAATTTACAAGGAAGTATTTCTGGAGGGAAATCCTTTTCTATAGGAAGTGAATCTAAATTAAATGTGTTTTTAACTGCTGTTTTTGAAAATAGATTTGAATATCGAGAAGGGGAAGTTGTGGATTATACCACTGTTGAAAAAAAGCGATTCCCAAATGCTGAAGAACACGAATATTCTACTACCACAACAGCAATGGCAAACGTAGATTACAAAATAAATTCGGAGCATAAAATTAGCTTTAACTCTTTATTTATAAATAGCTCTAAAGATGAAGTTGGGTATTATGGATCAAATGGGGAAGGAACTAACAGAGATGCAATCTTAGATACCGACAAAGGGTTTTACCAAATGAATGTTCAATTTAACCAAGACATGATTTTTGTAAATCAGATGTTTGGTAAACATAAAGTAGACGACAAGATTGAAATAAATTGGGGAATTGGTTATAATAAAGTGGATGCAAGACAACCCGATAGAAAAAGAATTAGTATAGAACAATATGATTTAGCATTAGACAACGATTCTTCAACAAATCCTAGTTTTTATAATAATATTCCATTCGACAATCAACGCTACTTCCAAGAAATTGAAGATAATGAACTCAACAGTCGTCTTAATTTAAACTATCTAGCTTCAGAAAAAGTAGTTTTAAATTTTGGATATAACGGAAGAACCAAAAAACGTGATTTTGAAAATATTCGTTATGGCTACGATCTTATAGAGCCACATACTCCGGTAGAAGACGTAAACAACTTAAATGAAATATTTGCAGCGGAAAACATTGGAATCGTATATGACCTTGTCGTTTTTAATGCTATTGATCCAGAGGGTGGAATAGGAAATGTAAACTATCCAGGTTTACCAGAAAACACCTATAATGGAACTCTAGATATTCATGCGGGATTTGTAAATGCAGAGATTTCTTTAAATGAAAAATGGCTGTTTGTCCCAGGTTTCAGATTAGAATCTTTTCAACAAGAAATTGAATATGATGTCATTAATCTACCTCCAGATGATTCTGGATTCAGAAAAACTTATAGTAATTTTTATCTACCGAGCTTAAACATAAAGTACTCTTTAAATGAGGATCAAAACTTACGATTTGCCACTAGCAAAACTATTTCTTATCCAGAATTTAAAGAAGTTGCTCCTTTTGTTTATGAAGATGTTACGCAACGAATTGGCGGTAATCCAGATTTATTGAATGACCCTTCCTTTTCAGAAATTTACAATATTGATTTAAAATATGAATGGTTTTTCGGAAAAGGAGAAATCTTAACTGCAGCTGCTTTTGCGAAACAAATAAATGACCCAATAAACAAGGTAATTGCAAACGATGCCACAGGAACCCAACGCTATTTTAGAACGGGAGATAAAGCTCAAATTCTTGGTGCTGAGATCGAAATAAGAAAGACTTTATTGAAAACAGAAAATGAAAGCCCAATAGTATCTCTTGGCTTTAACGCAACCTATATGTATACCAATCAAGATTTGAAAGACTCTGACGGATTATATTCTACCACATTTGAGAGAGAGGAAGAAGAACTACAAGGTGCGTCGCCGTTAATACTGAATGCAGATTTAAGTTATAGTCCAGACTTTGGAAATTACAAACCTATGGGGAATTTAGTGTTCTCTTATTTTTCAGATAGAATTGATGCCATAGGATCTGGACAATTGGGAAATGTCATCGAAAAATCTATTTCAACTTTAGACTTCATCTGGAAAAATAGAATTGGCGATCATTTAGAAATTAATGCAAGTGCTAAAAATCTATTAAACCCAAACATAGAAAGAATTAGAGAAAATACATCTCAAGGTGATGTAACTCTATCACAATATAAACGAGGGATAAACCTTGCTTTACAATTGAAATACAAATTTTAAAAACAATAATTAATCAAACAAATAAAATGAAAACAAACTATTTATTTTTAAGCATTGCACTTGTAGCATTACTTTTTGCTTCATGTGAAGCAGACGACACTGCAGACATTACCATTAACTCAACCACCAATAATAATGGTGGAGGAAGTGACTCAACTTCAAACTTAATTGAAATCGGAGGTACAAAAACGGAAGATTTCGCCTTAGAGATCGGTAAAGAATATGCCTTAACTGAAGCATTAATAATGATGGATGGAACCACTTTAACCATACCATTAGGAACTGTAATTAAGGCATCTGCTGGAGCAGATGTATATGTTGCAATCTCACAAGGAGCAAAAATCCTTGCCGAAGGAACTTCAAGCAACCCAATAGTTTTCACCTCAAATGTAGCAACTCCAAATGCAGGAGATTGGGGAGGATTAATCATTTTAGGAAAAGCACCTATCAATTCTGTTGCTGGAGGTGACAGTACATCCACTTCAGAAATTGGAGGATTGCCTTATGGAGGAAGCGATGTGGAAGACAACTCGGGTATTATAAAGTATGTGCGTGTGGAATATTCTGGTGGAGCTGCAGATGCGTCTTCAGAAAATAATGGCTTTTCATTCTATGGTGTTGGTAACGGAACTATTATAGAATATATTCAAGCTTTTCAAGGAAAAGATGATGGAATCGAATTTTTTGGCGGGACGGTAAACGCAAGTTTTATTTCAGTTATTGGAGCGCAAGACGATTCTGTAGATTGGACGGAAGGATTTTCGGGAACCTTAAGTAATATTTACATTGAGCATGGTATAGAGCATGACAAAGGAATTGAAGCAGATGGTTTTAATACAGATATCGGGAACAACGCAAACCCTCAGTTCTTTTCAAAACCAACGATTAACAATGTAGTTATTTTAGGCCGTGGATCTGCAAGTGGAAATGAAGCCATTCGCCTTAGAGCTGGAACCCAAGGAATCTTTAATAACATTCTAATTATTGGGTTTGAAGAAGGGTTCGACCTTGATGGTGATTTAGGAGATAGCCCTACAGGGCAAGGAGTTGTAGATGGTAATTTACAAGTAAATGATGTTTCCTTTAACGATGTTTTATTAAACATGAAAAATGACACTGAAGTTTCATTTACTGAAGAAAACTTTATTTCTGGAGACGGAAATGGAACAGGAACAGATTATGCAGGTTGGAAAAATGGCTGGACAAGAAATTAATTTGAATTAACCAAGAGTACTCTTCAAAATCGTTTAGTTTTTGTCGACTAGATTTTTAGAGGTAGAGGCTGTTTATAATAAACAGCCTCTTTTATTATTAAACCCTAATCTCTTTCCTTTTTAAATAAAGAAAGTTACTTTACCATTAGAAATATCATACATCCCTCCAATAATTTTAATCTCATTATTAGCTTCCATTTCTGCTAAAACTGGACTTTGATTGCGAATATTATCAATAGACATCAAAACATTCTTTTCAGCTACATTATTTACAAAATCAATGTTTTTTGAATTTCTAAGGCTTTCGTCTTGAGGTTCTTTAACTGCTTCAACTGCAGGCTCGATTTTATTAATTAATGCCGTTAAGTTTCCTAACCTCGCATGGTCACAAGCTCCTTTTACAGCGCCACAAGCAGTATGTCCTAAAACTACTACTAATTTAGTTCCAGCTAACTTACAAGCAAACTCCATACTACCCAAGATATCTTCGTTTACAAAATTACCTGCAATACGAGCACTAAATATATCTCCCATTCCTTGATCAAATATTAATTCTGAGGATACTCTTGAATCGATACAACTTAATATAGTCGCAAAAGGAAATTGTCCTCCAGCAGTTTCATTAACTTGTTCTATTAAATTTCTATTTAACCTTACATTATCTTGAAATCTTTTATTTCCTTCTTTTAAATATTTTAATGCTAAATCTGGTGTTGTATTAGACTGTGATTCTTTTGTGTGTGTATACATGATTTTTATATTTTAGGGTTTAAATTAAAAAACTTAATAAAACTATTTGGGTTTTCAACAATCCCCTTTTCGGAGATTAATTTAATATTAATATTTCTATTTCTTGCTTTTTCTGAAAAATCTTCAAGAATTTCAACGATATCATTATCTAAATATCGTGTTTTTCGAACATCCAATTCTAAAAATGATGCTTCTGGTAAATGATCTAATTCCTTTAATATAGCTCCTTTATTAAAAAAGGTTACTTCTTCAGCAAGGGTAATTTTAAACTTTTGCAATCCATTACTAATATCTTCCATATGCAAGAAATGTGAATTTTGGTAACTTTTAATTAATATTACTACAATACCAACTCCCATACCTAAAGAAATACCTACTAAAAGGTCTGTAAAAACAATTCCTACAACCGTTACAATAAAAGGCACAAATTGTTTCCATCCTAATTGATACATGGTTTTAAATAATGACGGTTTTGCTAATTTATATCCTACCACCAATAATATGGAAGCGAGTACAGAAAGTGGAATTAAATTCAATAATTTTGGGATTAATAAAACAGATATCAACAACAATAAACCGTGAATAATAGCTACTAATTTTGTTTTACCTCCAGATTGAATATTTGCCGAGCTACGTACAATCACTTGTGTTATTGGCAATCCTCCCACAAGTCCAGATAGAATATTCCCAGAACCTTGTGCAATTAATTCTCTATTGGTTGGAGTAACTCTTTTTTCTGGATCTAATTTATCGGTGGCTTCTACACAAAGCAGTGTTTCTAAACTAGCCACTAATGCAATGGTAAAAGCAGTAACCCAAACATCTGTATTTGTAATTGCTCCAAAATTCGGAAAATTAAATTGCCCTAAAAAAGAAGAAACATCATTGGGAATTGGAACATTTACTAAGTGATCTGAAGATATTCCAAAAACCCTACTTCCTTCGGTGACACTTACATAAATAATCCCAATAACTACAGCAACTAGAGGCCCCTGAATTAAGGTAAATATTTTTGCTTTCTTTAATAATATTTTATCCCAAAACATGATAACTGCCAGCCCTAAAACCGCTATGATTGTAGCGCCAAGGCTTATAAAATTAAATGTTTTAAAAATTTCTGAAAAAGTGTTCTCCCCATCTATTTGTAGGAAGGCAAAATCGCCTTCGGGATCTACATCATAGCCAAAAAAGTGAGGTATTTGCTTTAGAATAATGATGATTCCAATTCCGGTTAACATACCCTTTATAACGGAAGAAGGGAAATAATATCCAATAACTCCGGCTTTTAAAAATCCCAAAACTATTTGAATAATTCCTCCTAACACTACAGCTAATAAAAAATTTTCGAAACCACCTAAAGTTCCAATTGCAGTTAAAACAATAGCTGCTAAGCCAGCGGCGGGGCCACTAACTCCAATTTGAGAGCCACTTAAAGCTCCCACAACAACTCCCCCAATAATACCAGCGATGACACCCGAAAACAATGGTGCTCCACTAGCTAAAGCAATACCTAAACATAAAGGTAATGCTACAAAAAATACAACGATACTTGCAGGCAAGTCGTTTTTAATATATGTAAACATAATATATAGTTAGTTTGTCTTCATTAGTTTATGAAGACATTAATTAAAATAAATGGATAAAAATTAAAACTATATAATCTGTTTTGGTGGAGGTACCAATACATTTAAGGTGTGATCTGTGTTACTATCTAAGTAAAACGAATTAGCTGCTTTCTTTTTATGAGAAAATGAAAGCTTTTTATTTAAAGTGTTAAGGTTAAGAACCTTTTCTTCTAATTCTTTTTCTGCTTTTTCAGATTTCTCTTCTTCTGAAGTTTCTAATAAGACTATTGCATCCGTTTCTGAACATAAATTTATAACAGAAGGTGCCAGTATTGAAAAAATCAATACAGAAGACAACATGATATAAATAAATGACTTTAACACGGCGGCAAAAATAGTCTTTAATAAACCTGAATTTCAAAGTATTTTGTTAATTTTTTATGCTTCTTATAGTAAGTATATATACCTCTCTATTTCATATAATTAAACCGTTATCTTCAGAAAATATCTTAAAATCTTTTTAATTTTTTTACATCTACTTAACATTCACTTAACATTGAGGTTAGTTATTTGCACCGACAAAAACTATTAACGATTTTATAATGATTAAAAATTACTTTGCCCTAGCTGTTTTTTTATTAATTGCATCATTATCAGCCCAATCTCAAGCCCTTGAAGACATGAAATTTGGGAAAGGAATGATAAATTTCACTGCCAAAGACAGTTCATTTAGTGTTAAATTTGCGCCTAGAATACAAATATTATCATCAACAAATTGGAAATATGAGGATGCTGAAGATCAATTTGGAAATGCAAATACTAGTTTTTTAATTCGTAGAGCTCGTTTAAAGTTTGGTGGTTTTGTATTAACTCCAAAGCTTAAGTACAAGATTGAATTAGGTTTATCTAATAGAGATATTGCTGGTGCTACAGTTTACACAGGGAATGCACCAAGATATATTTTAGATGCAGTAATAAAATGGAATTTTCATGAAAATCTTGTTTTATGGGCTGGACAAACTAAACTCCCTGGAAACAGAGAACGAGTAATTTCTTCAGCAAATTTACAATTAGTAGATCGATCTCTTCTAAATGCAACTTTTAATATTGATAGAGATTTAGGAATTCAATTAAGACATCACTTTACTGTTGGCGAAAACTTTGTAATTCGTGAAATTATTTCCATAGCACAAGGAGAAGGAAGAAATGTGGTTACCGGAAATTTAGGTGGTCATCAATATACGGGTCGCTTAGAATTTTTGCCCTTTGGAAAATTTAAAAATAAAGGAGATTATTTAGGAAGTTCATTAGAACGAGAAGCTAAACCTAAATTAGCGGTAGGAGTTTCTTATGACTTTAATAATGATGCAGTAAGAAGTAGAAGTAACAGAGGGACCTATATGGAAAATGATCTAGGTTTATACGAAACCGACATTAAAACATTATTTGTAGATGCAATTTTAAAACACAAAGGATTTTCGTTTATGGCTGAATATTCAAACAGAGATGCTGAAGATCCAATTGCAAAAAATAGTGATGGAACTTTAACTGGTGTTGTTGTCCCTGAAGGATACGGTGTTAATCTACAATCGGGTTATTTATTTAAGAAAAACTGGGAAGTTACAGGACGTTTTTCAACTATAGATATGAAAAGCAAAGATATTTCTAATCAATATACATTAGGGGTTTCCAAATATATTATAGGACACAAATTAAAAATTCAATCGGATATAAGTTACTTAACATTGGCAGACATTAGTAATGATGTAATGTTTCGCCTTCAATTAGATGTTCATTTTTAAATATAACCTTTAGGTAACATTCAATATCTCAAATAATAAGATATTTGCACTTTCAAAATTAATTTATATGGATAATATTTACATATTAATGATTGTTGCCTTAGCTATTTTAGCTATTGCAGATTTAGTAGTTGGAGTTAGCAACGATGCAGTAAACTTCTTAAACTCCGCAATAGGCTCTAAAGCCGTTTCATTTAAAACCATCATGATCGTCGCCAGTTTAGGGGTTGCTTTTGGAGCCCTTTCTTCTAGTGGAATGATGGAAGTTGCCCGGAAAGGTATCTTTATGCCGAGTGAGTTTTATTTTAATGAGATCATGATCATTTTTATGGCAGTAATGATTACTGACATACTTCTACTAGATTTCTTCAATACCCTAGGAATGCCTACATCAACAACGGTCTCTATTGTATTTGAACTATTAGGAGCTGCAGTTGTAATGTCATTAATTAAGATTAGTATTTCAGATACCGAAACAATAGCAAATTTAGGTCAATATATAAACACTGCAAAAGCCACTGAGATCATACTGGGAATACTCCTCTCGGTCGTCGTCGCCTTTTCTGTAGGTGCCTTTGTACAATATAATTCTAGACTCTTATTAACTTTTGATTTTGAGAAAAAAGCCAAATGGGTTTCTGCTTTGTTTGGTGGAATAGCTGCCACTGCAATCACCTACTTTATATTAATAAAAGGATTAAAAGGCGCAAGTTTTGTTTCTAGTGATTTTAAAGCCTTTGTAGCTGATAACTCAGTTATGATTGTTGCCTTAAGTTTCCTTTTCTGGACCGCTTTATCTGCCCTAATTACTGGAGTATTTAAAATGAGTGTTTATAAATTCATCATTATCATAGGTACTTTTGCCATTGCTATGGCATTTGCAGGTAATGACTTGGTTAACTTTATTGGAGTTCCTATTGCAGCTTGGCAATCTTATGAAGCTTGGGTTGCTTCTGGAGTACCAGCTACAGAGTTTAGTATGGAAGTAATGTCCAAGAAAGTAGCAACACCAAGTCTACTTTTATTTGCAGCTGGATTAATTATGGTATTAACACTTTGGTTTTCTAAAAAAGCAAGAGCTGTTTTAAAAACATCGATAGATTTATCGAGTCAGGATTCTGTAAAAGAACGATTTGAGCCCAATTTTTTATCACGAGGCTTGGTGCGATTCTCTACTTTAATATCAAAATATCATGGAACTATTTTACCTAAAACGCTTCAAAGTAAAATAGACAAACAGTTTGAAAAACCAAAAGAGCTTAAATTAGCTGGTAAACAACAAGATTTACCGGCGTTCGATATGGTTCGTGCTGCTGTAAACCTAATGGTAGCAAGTATCTTAATTTCTATTGCAACTTCTATGAAACTTCCTTTATCTACTACTTATGTAACTTTTATGGTAGCTATGGGAACCTCACTTGCCGATAGAGCTTGGGGAAGAGAAAGCGCTGTATATAGAGTAGCTGGAGTATTAAATGTTATTGGAGGATGGTTCTTTACCGCTTTTAGCGCATTTGTAGCTTCGGGAATTATAGCCTATTTAATTTATTTAGGTAAAGCTCCAATGATAGCTGTTCTATTATTATTAACCGTAATATTATTGGTTAGAAATTATCTTAGTCATAAGAAAAAAGGTAATAATACTTTATTACAGGAAGGGCTAAAGAAAACGGAAAGTAAAACCGTTCAAGGAATCATTCAAGAATCTGCAGAACATATTTCTAATGTGGTATCCAGAACCAATAAGATATATTCTGGTATGTTAAGTGGCTTGGCTACAGAAGATTTGTCCAAACTTAAAAAGAGTAGAAAGGGAGTTGAAAAATTAAATAAAGAGGTGGATGAACTTCGTGACGATATCTTCTATTTTATTAAAAACTTGGATGAAACCAGTGTACGTGGTTCCAATTTCTATATCATTATTTTAGGTTACTTGCAAGATGTAGGACAGTCCCTAGACTTTTTGGCTAAAACGAGTTACAAGCATATTAACAATAACCATAAGGCACTTCGTTTTAATCAAATTAAAGATTTACAGGATATAGATTCTTCTTTTGAGAATTTATTAAATGAAATTGAAAGCATTTTTAAAAGCCGAAAATTTGAAAAATTAGGAGACATCCTTAATGGTAAACAAAGAGCTCAAGATGACCTTGCTGTTAAAATAGCAAGTCAAATTACCAGAACTCGTACCGAAGAAGATGATAGTCCTAAAAACACTGCACTATATTTTAGTTTATTAATAGAAACCAAAGATTTGGTTGCTGCTATTATGAACTTAATTGAAGAATACTATAACAGTTATAATAAAAACTAGTCCATTTATTTGAAACCAAAAAAGCCTTTCCTTTTCTTTAAATAGAAATTGAGGGGCTTTTGTTTTAATCATAATTTATATAAGACTAACATCATTAAAATAATAGAAATCTAATAAAAGAATTATTAAGTTATGAATAAAATGTATAATCATTCCTAACCATAATGTTTTATATTTATTCCTCAAATACCCCAATACAACTCCAAAAGGGAATATCCATAAAACTGATAACATAGAAAAATGAACTAATGCAAAAATAAGTGCGGTTGCTAAAATTGTAACTTTTGGTGAAGCAACTAATCTTATTTGATTAAAAAGAAACCCTCTAAAGGCTATTTCTTCAAAAATAGGTGGAGTAATTACAATAAAAATAAAAGCCCAGATAAAAGAATTATCATATTGTATATATCCTAGATAAACATTGAAATTTTCCCCTAAAAGAAATTCATTAACCCCATTTATCCCAAAATAGACAATAATTCCTGTAATTAATGGAAAGATAAATGAAAAGGAAAGGATTTTCCAGTTTATATTTTTAAAACTATATAGAATATAAATATTCTTTTTATCAAAAATAACAAATACTAAAGTTAGTACAATAAAAGAAACTTCTAATGTGATTTCTGTATTTAGAGAATCACTTTCTTTATAAACTAAATAAGAAATAATTGTATGAACTAAAAATGAAATGTAAAAAGCAATCACCAATTGGATACTCATATTTTCTTTATCCGATTCAATATTTGTAATTTTCTTCCCGCAAGAACTACAAAATGAATCTGATTTTGTTATAGGATTTGAACAATTGACACAAACACTCACTTAATCCAAATTTGATTTTCGCAAATGCAACGCAGAGTTTATTCCTTTTCCCAAATAAGCAATAATTAATACTTTTATTATAATTCCCTTATAAATAGTAGAAGGCTCTATTATCCCATTCAAAACCATAATTGTTAAATAGACTAATAACCCTAGAACTAGTGCTATTAAAGGTTTTTGTTGTGACCAATACCCTAATACTAAATATATAATCGATAATATCGCTGAAGTAATTAGTGATGCACTGTCATCATTGCTGAAAAACATTATTAATCCATATAAAAATGAAATACCAGAGATAACAAATAAACTAGTTCTAGCTGATTTTATTTTTTTTGGAGCCTCCTTTAATTTATAATAATTCTGTACTTCATTGGAATTAAATGTTGCTTTATCTGAAATAGACCCAAATTCTGGGTAACCGCAATTCGTACAAAATTTTTGATTAATTTTTATTTCATTATTGCATTTAGAACAATAATGTTCCTTAATTAAGATTTCTTCCATACTTCAATTTTGATGAGCTAATATAATTTAAATAACAACATTTTATTCCTCAAAATCTTAAGTTTTGCTGAAATCATTAATAATCTATAACTTCGGAAACAAAACAAACATAAATGAAACAATTCCTACTTTACTTAGGCATCTTTTTTATTAGTACAACTTCTTTTTGCCAAGAGCTAACCGGTATTGAATTATTAGAAAAAGCAATTGCTTATCACGATCCAAATGGGAATTGGAATACTTTTAATGGGACACTTCATATAACTATGGAAACTGATGATAAACCCAACAGAGATACAGAAATAAAGATCAATCTACATGAAGAATATTTCTATTCAAAAGCAGTTAGAGGTTCAGAAACAACAGAATTTATTTTAGAAAAAGAGAATTGTAAAATCCTTTATAATGGAAGTGCACGTTTTTCTGAAGAAATAGCCAAAGAAAAACGTTTGAGTTGCGAACGAGCGAATATGTATAAAAATTATTATACTTATTTGTATGGCTTACCAATGAAGCTGAAAGATCCAGGAACTATAGTGGATACTAAATTGGAGCAAAAATCTTTTAAAGGAAAGGAATATTTGGTGTTAAAAGCAACTTATAAGGAAACTGTTGGTGGGGACACTTGGTATTTCTATTTTAATCCTGAATCTTATGCCATGGAAGTTTACCAGTTTTTCCATGAGGAAGCTAAAAATGATGGAGAATATATTCTATTAACTGAAGAGGAAATCGTTAATGGAATTAAAATGCCTAAAAATCGTGCTTGGTACACTAACAAAGAAGACAAACTTTTAGGAACCGATATTTTAAAATAAAAAAAGGAAAGCTTTCGCTTTCCTTTTTCTAAATAACACTTAATTAATATTCTTGTTTTAACAAAAATATTAAGATCCACACATTAAACAATCATCGTCTGGATCTCCATTTTGGGATTTCGATAACATTTCACGAAATTCTTGAGGACTCATTGGCTTATCGGATACTGCAGCCGTTGCCACTTCTACTTTTACCTCTTTTACTGGAACGGTTGGTTGCTCTTTTTTTACTTCTTTTTTAAGTGTAAACTTAATCGCATCAACGGCACTCTTCGTTCGTAAATAATACATCCCTGTTTTTAATCCGCTTTTCCAAGCATAAAAATGCATCGATGTTAGCTTCGCCATATTTGCGTTTTCCATGAACAGATTTAAAGACTGAGATTGATCTATAAAATACCCTCTATGACGAGACATATCTATAATATCTTTCATACTCAATTCCCAAACCGTTTTATACAACTCTTTAAGCTCTTGAGGGATATCTACACCCTGTACAGAACCATTGGCGCGCATGATTTCTTCTTTTAAATCGTCATTCCAAAGTCCAAGATTAACTAGGTCTTCTAACAAGTGTTTGTTCACTACAATAAACTCTCCTGAAAGTACTCTACGGGTATAAATATTTGAGGTATATGGTTCAAAAGCTTCGTTGTTTCCTAAAATTTGCGAAGTAGAAGCTGTTGGCATTGGAGCTACTAACAATGAATTACGTACACCATTCTTTTTAACTTCTTTGCGTAATTTTGCCCAATCCCATCGACCACTTAATTCTTCATCTTTTATACCCCACATATTGTACTGGAACTCTCCTTGAGAAATTGGAGAACCTTTATAAGTCTCATAAGGACCATCTATTATTGCTTCTTCCATAGAAGCGGTTACAGCAGCAAAGTAAAGGGTTTCAAATATTTCTTGATTCAATTTTTTAGCTTCATCGCTAGTAAAAGGCATACGTAGCATAATAAATGCATCTGCCAATCCTTGAATTCCTAATCCAATAGGTCTGTGTTTAAAGTTAGAGTATTCGGCTTCAATTACCGGATAGTAATTACGGTCAATAACTTTATTTAAGTTTTTAGTTACTCGCTTGGTAACTTTAAATAATTCTTTATGGTCAAATTCTCCATTTTTCACAAACATTGGCAAGGCAATGGAAGCTAAATTACAAACTGCAACTTCTCCAGGAGATGTATACTCCATAATCTCTGTACAAAGATTAGAAGAACGTATGGTTCCTAAGTTTTTCTGATTGCTTTTTCTGTTTGCAGCATCTTTATAAAGCATATAAGGAGTCCCTGTTTCAATTTGAGATTCTAATATTTTTTCCCAAAGTACTCTAGCTTTAATCGTTTTTCTTCCTTTATTTTTAGATTCATAATCTAAATAAAGGTCATCAAATTTATCTCCATAATTATCAAATAAATCTGGACATTCATTAGGACACATTAAGGTCCAAGTTCCATCTTCTTGAACTCGTTTCATAAACAAATCTGGAATCCACATTGCGTAAAAAAGATCGCGAGCACGCATTTCTTCTTTTCCATGATTCTTTTTCAAATCTAAAAATTGAAAAACATCCGCATGCCATGGCTCAATATAAATAGCAAAAGATCCTTTACGTTTTCCTCCTCCCTGATCTACATAACGAGCGGTGTCATTATAAACCTGAAGCATAGGCACAATCCCATTTGAGGTTCCATTAGTTCCAGAAATATAAGAGCCAGTAGCTCTAACATTATGTATAGATAGACCTATTCCTCCTGCAGATTGCGAAATTTTTGCAGTTTGTTTTAAGGTATCGTATATCCCATCAATACTATCGTCTTTCATGGTTAACAAAAAACAAGAAGACATTTGTGGTTTTGGAGTTCCACTATTAAATAATGTTGGAGTAGCATGAGTGAAAAATCGTTTAGACATTAACTCATAGGTTTCTTTAGCCGCTTTAAGATCGTTTAAATGAATCCCAATAGATACACGCATTAGCATATGTTGAGGCCGCTCAACTATATTGCCATTTAGCTTTAATAAATAAGAACGCTCTAATGTTTTAAACCCAAAATAATCGTAACCAAAATCACGATTATAAATAATCGTAGAATCTAACTCGTCTGCATTTTCCATGATAACATCGTACACCTCATCACTTAAAAGTGGTGCCTTCTTTCCAGTACGTGGATTTACATATTCGTATAAATCTTTCATGACTTCAGAAAAAGTCTTTTTGGTGTTTTTATGAAGATTTGACACTGATATTCGTGCTGCCAAACGAGCGTAATCTGGATGAGAAGTAGTCAAGGTAGCTGCAACTTCTGCCGCTAAATTATCCAATTCACTGGTAGTAACCCCGTCGTAAAGCCCTTCAATTACTCGCATTGCAACCTTTACCGGGTCTACTAAATCATTTAACCCATAACACAGTTTACGAACTCGTGCCGTAATTTTATCGAACATGATGGGTTCTTTGCGGCCATCTCTTTTAATTACATCCATTAATCTTTTATTTTTTTGGTTGGTTGGTTTTTGGGCAAAGAAATCTTTGTCCAAGTATCTACAAATAATGTAGGTATTAGTGACTATTAAAAAAACCACCCCTTGGGGAGGAGGCGGAAATTTTTAAAATTCTGCGTCGAAACTTATTTTACCTGATTCTTTGTCTTTCCCTGCATTAGCAACACCAGCTTTCTGGTATTCAGAGACACGTTTTTCAAAGAAATTTGTTTTTCCCTGTAGGGAAATCATATCCATAAAATCGAATGGATTTGTAGCGTTATATACTTTCTCACAGCCAAATTCTACCAACAATCTGTCGGTTACAAATTCTAAGTACTGTGTCATTAGTTTAGCATTCATCCCAATAAGACTTACTGGTAATGATTCTGTAATAAAAGATCGTTCTATATCTAACGCATTTGTAAGTATGTGCGTAATACGCTCTTTAGGTACTTTATTTATAATGTGATTGTTGTGCAAGTGCACTGCAAAATCACAATGTAATCCTTCATCTCTAGAAATTAATTCGTTAGAAAAAGTTAAACCTGGCAACAGTCCTCTTTTCTTTAACCAAAAGATAGAACAAAAACTTCCTGAAAAGAAAATACCTTCTACTGCAGCAAATGCAATTAATCGCTCTGCAAAACTTGGGCTGTCTATCCATTTTAGCGCCCAATCTGCTTTTTCTTTAATTGCTGGAAAAACATCAATAGCTCTAAAAAGCTCGTCTTTTTCTTTATCATCACTTACATAAGTGTCAATTAAAAGTGAATATACTTCAGAGTGAATATTCTCCATCATAATCTGAAAACCATAGAAAAATTTTGCTTCGGTATATTGTACTTCTGAAACAAAGTTCTCTGCTAAATTTTCATTTACGATTCCATCAGAGGCTGCAAAAAAAGCAAGGATATGTTTTATAAAATAACGCTCATCGTCATTTAATTTCTCTTTCCAATCGATAATATCCTGATGAAGGTCAATTTCTTCAGCAGTCCAAATACTAGCCTCTTGCTTTTTATACCAGTCCCATAAATCATGATGTTGGATAGGAAATATCACAAATCTGTCTTTATTTTCTTGTAAAATTGGCTCTACTTCACTCATAATCCTTTTGCTTTAATATTTGAAAAAACAACCTGTTGTTGTAGTCTAACAAATATGTGATTTTTTATGAATGTTTTCAGAAAAATACAATTTAGGTTTTCAACAAAGTTTTCAACATAGTATTTTTTATGCCTTACAAATATTTTGTTAATTTCATAATGCATCTGTTTGTTTATCAGGTATTTATAATTACAAAATAAATTTATAAACAAAGTGAAAATAAGCGGTTAAAAACTCTGATAGGATGCAATTTCACAACACTTAAGATGTAAAATTACAGTCATATTTAAAGTTCATTTTTCAACAATAAAAGGGTCATTTAATTTTTAAAAAGAGATGAAAAAAACGCAGAAATAGAAAAATAAATTTTAAAAAGAGAAAATTATTGAAAAAGAGAATGAAATTTTAATCTTGATGCTCCGCGGCAATTTATTCTAATTCCTGATACCAATTTTCTACAAATTTTCGAATTAAAACCGCTTTTATATATTTATAAATAGGAACCGAAAGTTTTTAAACCAATTGTACATCCATCCTAATATATAGGTCATATAGGATAGCCTACTATTTAAATCTTTCTGTTATATAGATTGCCTCCTAATGTTTTATATTTTAATAAACTCTACTCTTCTGTTATTGGCTTTTCCTTCAGGAGTGGTATTATCTGATACAGGGACACTTTCTCCTAAGCCTTTTATCTCCATTCGCAAGGAGTCAATTCCCAAACTTACTAGATTATTTTTTACAGACGCCGCTCTTAGTTCAGAAAGGCTTTGATTAGCACTATCACTTCCATCACTGTCGGTATGACCTTCAATGCTAAACCTTAAATCTGGGTGGTCTTTCATCATTTTAGCAACCTGATTAATAACGCCCATAGATTCGGGTTTAATGGTGGCTTTATTGGTATCGAATAATATTCCGCTGGTAACAAATTTTCCTTCTGCCATTACTCGATCGTATAATTTTTTTCCTCCTTCAGCGATTCTTATATTTTTAATTGCAATTACATCTTCATTACTTTGTGAAGATATCCCACCTATTGAAAACATAGAGGGTTTAAATCCTAAATTTGGAATATTTAATACTCTAAATTGATCAATGAAAATTTTTAATGAACGTTTGTTAAAGGCTATTGCAACATGTCTCCACGAAGACTTTTTGTTATCAAGATGCTCATCACTTCCTTTAAACTCGTTTGCACTATTATTTTTTATAGTTCTAAACCTTACTTCATGGCGGAAAATTTTTATTGGATCGTATACGTTGCCATTTTCGTTATGACTCCCTGTTCCAGACCAAAGACGTAATATATAATTTTGGTAATAGTTGGCTTTATGTACTTCATTAAAATAAGTATCAAACTCTATGGTAAAAACTTCAGGCAAATAGTCGCTATTTTCCATTAGAGGTGTTACCACACTTTTATTATCTATATGAATAATTTTATCTTTTCCTAATGCTGCATTTTCTGCACTTCCTTTTAATAGATCCCATCGTGAAGGGAACTCTCCACTTTCTTCACCAGTTAAATCATCCTGAAATATGATTTTATCTCCTGGAACAAAGTTATATTTAGACCAAAGAACTAACTTTTCATTAGTGCCATCATTTGTGGATTCTTCATCATCCCCATCAATACCATCCTCTATCTCTTCTTTATTTGTATTTTCTTTATCAATTTCTTGACTATCATCCTTTTTTTTAGTTGGATTTAAAATAGAATCCATTGCTTTATTAGTTTCTTTTTCAACCTTTTGAGATGTTTTTTTAATTACAGCATCTTCAGCAGATTTAGCAGATTTATTAATTATTTTATCTAAAATTTGCGCCTCTGTATGTTGACTGTAAAAAATTAAAATTAAAAAAATAGCGGAACTAATAAGTTTAAATGATTTATAAAAGGTTATCATAATTAAAAAAATTAAGATTAATAAGCAACCTTAGTCAATAGTAGGTAGGGAATAGAATTAAGATTTATTTTTATACTGAAAATAATGATCAGTAGAATACTAATATAATGATTTAGTGATGGTTATACAATGTTTTAGTGAGTTTTTGTAAATAAAAGGATTTATAATTTGTACTCTGAAGCAATTTTCTCCAATTCCAAATACCAATTTTCCCCAAATTTTCGAATCAAAGCCTCTTTTACAAATTTGTAAACGGGAACCGAAAGTTCTTTGCCAAGCGAACAAGCATCGTTACATATAGGCCATTTATGATAATTTACTGCAGCAAACTCACTATAATCTTGTACACGAACAGGATATAAATGACAAGAAATTGGTTTTTTAAAGGAAACTTCTCCTGCATTATAAGCGTCTTCAATTCCACACCCCGCTATTCCTTTTTCCGAAAAAGTAATATAAGCACATTCTTTTCCATTTACTAGAGGGGTTTCTATATCTGAAAGGTCTGAAACAACATGAGTTCCTTGTTTTTCTATCACATTAATCCCTTCTTCTCTAAGAAAAGGTTTCACTTTAGGGTAAATCTCTTTAAGAATTTTAGCCTCTTCTGGAGTGACCGGAGCTCCAGCCTCCCCTTCTATACAACAAGCCCCTTTACAGGCATTGAGGTTGCATACAAACTCCTTTTCTATGATATCTTCAGATACTATTGTTTTTCCTAATTGAAACATTTGGCAAAAGTAGTTTGTTTTATTTTAAAAATATTTCAGTTTTATAATTAGTTTTGCCCTATAAAATCTTTCAACCATGGAATTTAACTTTAAAGAAATATTAACCGCAACCATGATTCTTTTTGCGGTAATCGATATTGTGGGGAGTCTGCCTATTATTATTTCTCTTCGTGAAAAAGCTGGGCACATTCAATCAGGAATGGCTTCGATAATCGCAGCGGTTTTAATGATTGTTTTCTTGTTTATTGGAAAACAAATTCTAAGCTTGATTGGTATTAATGTAAATGAATTTGCAGTTGCGGGTTCTTTAATACTTTTCTTTTTGGCTTTAGAAATGATTCTTGGCATCACATTATTTAAAGAAGACGAAGATAGTAGCCCAAAATTGGCTTCTGTATTTCCATTGGCTTTTCCATTATTAGCAGGTCCTGGAAGCTTAACAACCTTACTTTCTTTAAGAGCTGAATATAATATTGAAAATATTATTGTTGCGGTACTGATAAACATTTTATTTATCTATATCGTATTAAAAACTTCGGGGAAATTACAGCGTATTTTAGGTAAAAACGGGATTATCATTATTAGAAAAGTATTTGGTGTCGTTTTATTAGCTATTGCTGTAAAACTGTTTACTTCAAACATTCAGTTATTATTTAACTAACACTTCGACAGGCTCAGTGGCCTAAAATTGATTTAATATGAAAAAAGTAATTTATCTTTTTATTGGAATTGCCATTATCCTCATTATCTATAACCTTACTTTTTTAGACTTTTCTAATCTATTTGAAGGAGAAAGCAGTATTGCTTTAATAGGAATTTTAGCTGGGGCTTGCGTTATTTTATTAATGTTGATTTTACATACTTCTCGTAAAATAGCAAAAAAGAAGAGATAGTTATTCTGTTACTTGAACCGTTTTATTAGCCTCTAATTCGGTAACTTTTTTAAGCATTGGATCGTCTTGATTTAAAATAAACTCAAAGGTATTACTACCAAACAACTGTTGCGCAATACTGGCTTTTAAAATGTTTTTAATATGCTCTTTATGCTCTTCAAATCCAATATGAGCTTCATCCATTCTCGAATATTCGAAAAACTCATGCATTAAATTTTCATCCACTTCATAAGTATCTACAAAATCTTGAAGCTGATAATCATTAAAATTTTCTCGATTTCTCTCTAAGTATTCAAACACAAAATAACTTGCAAACCCGCTTCTAGAAATATACTCTAAGGTTTCATTTTCTATACTGGTATCTTTTGCAACAAAAACATCTGGAATAATTCCTCCACCTCCATAAACCACTTTTCCCTTTGGAGTTACAAAACGCAAGGTATCTGCAACTTTTATACTATCTGCACTATTCATTTCACCGTTACTATAGCGTTTTTCATAATCCTTATAATAGGCATTATTCCCATTACCATAAGGCCGTTGAATAGACCTTCCTGTTGGGGTATAATACCTAGCAATTGTTAAACGCACCGCACTTCCATCGCCAAGAGACATTTCACGTTGTACCAATCCTTTCCCAAAAGACCTACGTCCAATAATAGTCCCTCTATCATTGTCTTGTAATGCTCCTGCTATTATTTCACTGGCTGAAGCAGAGTTTTCGTTTATTAAGACATATAAATTTCCATCCTCAAATTCTCCTCCCCCATTCGCAAAAGTTTTATCTACTTTTCCACTTTTATTTTTAGTGATTAAAATAAGCTTATCATCCTCAAGAAATTCATCAATAATTTTTTCAGCTGCTGAAATATAACCCCCAGGATTGTTTCTTAAATCCAAAACAAGATTGCTAATACCTTCCTCTAAAAGTTGGTCTAAAGATTCTTTAAATTCATCATAGGTAGTTTCTGAAAATCGATTTACTTTAATATATCCAACCTCATCTGTTAACTTATAAGAAGCATCCACACTAATAATAGGCACTTCTTTTCGTTTCACTTTAAAATTAAGTAAGTCTTCTTCTCCTTTTCTAAAAACTTTTAAATTAACCTTACTGTTTATTTTTCCTTTTAGGTGTTTTGTAATACTGTCTCTTTGAATAGAATCCCCGAAAATCTTTTTTTCATTAGCATACAGTAAGCGATCTCCAGCTTTTATTCCAGCTTTTTCAGCAGGACCTCCAGCAATTGTTCTTATCACAGCAATCGTATCTTTATATACATAAAAACTTACGCCAATACCCACAAAGTTTCCTCGCATATCGTCGGCATTGTCGGCATATTGGCTTTTGGGAATATACACCGAATGTGGATCCAAGTTTTCTAGAATTCGGTTTACGGTAATGTCAACAATACTATCTGTGTTTACTTCATCTACATATTCGTAATCTATATAATCTATAAGGCGGTTGAGTTTGTCTTTTTTAGAATTTTTCGCAAATATCTTTTCCGAAGTGTCTGAAAAATTAAATTTAGAACCAATAAATACACCGGCAACCACAGCCACTCCTAATAATATGGGTAAATATTTTTTCTGAAAACTCATTTATTCATTTATATCATTAATATGCACTATCTCAACGCCAGCTTTCCTTAAAAAATCTACACCCGAAGTATCCTTGTATTCCTCTACATAAACCATACGGGTAATTCCAGCCTGATGTATTAATTTGCTACAACCTTGACAAGGAGACATGGTAATATATAAAGTAGCTCCTTTGCATGATTGTGTAGAGGAAGCGACTTTTAAAATGGCATTTGCTTCCGCATGTAACACATACCATTTTGTGTTTTGTTCTTCGTCTTCACAAATATTTTCGAATCCCGATGGTGTGCCATTATAACCATCACTAATAATCATTTTATTTCTAACAATTAAAGCACCTACCTGTCTTCGGTTGCAATAAGATAATTTACTCCACTCCTTTGCCATTCGTAAGTAGGCAATATCATATTTGAGTTGTTTTTCGGGCTTCATGTATTTGTGCTATAATTTTTTATGGTCCTCCCAAATAATTTTCAGGATATATTATGCTATCGAAATTAGATATTTTATTTGACTAGAAAATGTTTATCCTATTCGGTATTGTTAAAATATACAAGGCGAATTTAATGTGAAGTTTTTAGCCATCAAAACATGTCGACGTTAAATATTCTATAAAGTATGTTAGATCACTGAGTTTGCTTACACTGAGCTTGCCGAAGTGTTAAAATGGCCAATTCTGGTGTAGCATTGGAATTACCAAGCCTATCACGATTGATGATACTACCAATACCCAATCTCTTTTATTGAATCTAAAAATCCTTTGAAAAATAAAGCCAAGGAGTAAAACCAATATCACAACGATAATTTGTGCTATTTCGATACCAAATGCAAACTCTAGTAATGGAAGAATTGTATTGTCATCATTAATAATCTTAAAATAGGAAGCAAAACCAAAACCATGAATTAAACCAAAGAAAATAGTAATCGCATAAAATAATCCTAGAGATTCTCTATCTCTATTTTTCCCAGAGGTAAATAAATTATATCCTGCAGCAATTAAAATGGTAATGGGTATTAAAAACTCTATCCATGTACTGGAAACTGTCACCACATTATAACTTGCTAGTAATAAAGATATGGTATGCCCTAAGGTAAATAGGGATACTAAAATCAATATTTTCCGCCAACTGGTAAAAGTATAGGCAGTTACTAATACAATTAAAAATAAAATATGGTCGTAGGCTTGCCAATCCAAGACATGGTTTAGACCTAACTTTAGATATAGCCAAAAATCTGACATATTAGATTTGAATTTTTAATTGATAACCAAAGATAGGCAATAAGCGTTAATGTTTGTATCTTTATAGATAACTCCCCATAATTTAATTGTTATGAGAAAAATACTACTTATAATCTTAATAAGCTTTTTTAGTTTTCAAAGTTTTGCTCAGGATTCAGAATTATTTAAGACTTGGTATTTATATAGAATGGATTTCGATTTTGGAGAACCACAATATGTTGAAAATATAGACCCCGTCATTTCACCATATTTAACAATTAATGAATCATTTGAATTTAATGGTTTTGGTGCCTGTAATTCATTTTCTGGATCATTTATTTATACTGAAGGAGATTTTACTTTAACTCCCATTAATTTTGAAAATACAAATATAGATTGTGTTCATCCAGAACACATTTTATTTGAAGAAGGTTATTTTTTTCAATTTTCTGAAGGACTACTACTTTATATAGTTGATTTGCAAGAAACACAATTTGCATTTGACCAATATCCAGGGTTTACCTATGCTTTTTCAAATGAACCCTTATCTCTTAAAGATAATATAATCAATAAAATTAAAATTTACCCCAACCCAGTTTCAGACATTTTACATATCTCTTCTGAAAATACAGAAATTGAATCCATTTTCATTTATTCCTTAACTGGGAAGAAAGTATTAGAAGGCCTAAATGAAACAAACTACATAGATGTTTCAACATTATCTAAAGGCTTGTATTTTATTGAAATTTCTTCTTCACCTGGAAAATCTATAAAAAAGTTTATTAAAAAATAAAAAGTTTTAAAATCCTTATCTTTACAGATAACTCCCCATAATTTAATTGTTATGAGAAAAGCAATACTTATAATCTTGATTAGCCTTTTTAGTTTTCAAAGTTTTGGGCAAGATCCCGATTTGTTTCAAACATGGTATTTATCAAGTTTGGAATATGAAAATTTGAGCATTAATGTTATAGATATAAACCCCCTAATTACACCCTCATTAACATTAACTGAAAATTTAGAATTTTCAGGAGAAGGGGCTTGCAACACATTTTCAGGGACATTATCTTTTGATTTTGACTATCCCGACTCTCCCGACTTTGCATTAGATTTTACTAGTTTTCTACCTACAGAAAATTTATGTGAATATGCAGAGCATAATGATTTTGAAGATGATTATTTTCTTTTTTTTATGACAAGTTCACTTTTGTATTATACTATCCAAACCAACCCTACAACAGGAGTTCAAACATTACTCATAGATGTTCCAGGTTGGGAACAAATGAGCTTTAGGAATGCACCTCTTTCTCCTCCTATGCCAAATCCAGAGATATTTCAAACGTGGTATTTAAGTAATATGTATAGTGAAGAATTTAATATTAATATTTTAGATATTGACCCCCAAATTTCACCTTCATTTACATTAAATAATGATATTTCGTTTTCAGGAGTAGGTGCTTGTAATACTTTTACTGGAGTTCTATCATACAATGAAATTAATGATGAATTTCTAGTTGTAAATTTTACTTCAACAGATTTGGCCTGTGACTATCAAGAGCATACTGATTTTGAAAATAATTATTTTGGATACTTTGAGGTAGATGGCGCATTGTATTATAATATCTATACCGAACCTACAACAGGAGTTCAATCTTTATCCTTAGATATTCCAATTTTTGCTGGAATGAACTTTAGCAATGTTCAGCTTTCTAATCCAGATTATAAATTAGAAAATTTTAAAATTTACCCAAATCCCGTTTCATGCCAACTATTTATTTCTTCTGAAAACACAGTGATTGAATCTATCTCCATATATTCTTTAACAGGAAAAAAAGTAGTAGAAATTGTAAATCAAACTAATTTTATAGATGTTTCAACCCTATCTAAAGGCTTGTATTTTATTGAAATATCTTCTATAACTGGAAAATCTATAAAAAAGTTTATTAAAAAATAATGCTCATTTAATAAGAAATAACAAATCAATAATGATTTGATGTAATCCTTGTTTTTTACGCAATAAACAAGATGTTACTTTCCAAAGATAGTAGTCTTATGCTATTATTTTTAACACATCCACAATCAAAAACGATCGTTATCTCCCTCTAATTAAGCTTTTTATTGTTAAAATATGTTAAATTACTACTTTGTTATGCAAAGTACTGTAACATTTTTGTTTTTATCCCGTCTATCTAGTATAACAATCAAATAAAAACTTAAAAACAATAAAAAATGAGAACTTTAAACAACAATCAGATCACACAAAAAATAAGCTCAACTAAAACTTTTGCTTGGAATGCTAAAAGACGTTTTAAATAATAAAAAGAAAACTAAAGATTATCAATCTATAAAAACAACAATTATGAGAACTTTAAACAACAATCAAATCACGCATAAATTAAGCACCTCTAAAGCTTTTACTTGGAATGCTAAAAGACGTTTCAAATAATAAAAAGGAAACTAAAGATTATCAACCAATAAAAACAACAATCATGAGAACTTTAAACAGCAATCAGTTAACAGAAAAACTAAGTACTTCAAAAGCTTATTTATGGAATTCAAAAAGACGCTACAGAAAATAGGGCATTCCCCTTCATCAATCAAAACATAAAACCTCAACATTTTAAAATGTTGAGGTTTTTTTTATGTACTCAAGATGGGAATCGAACCCACACTCCGTTAAGAACTGGATTTTGAATCCAGCGTGTCTACCAATTCCACCACTTGAGCAGGTAGAGGGCAAAAATAAACAATAAATTGATAAATATTAATAATTAATCTATTCATTTTTTGGTAAACCGTTGTTATTAATTTTACTTTTGCACCAACTACAACACAACCTAAAAATGTCTATACCAACTCCTCCGTCAAAAATCTTTGCTTGTAAGCAAAGTCAAGAATTAGCAGAAAAAATTGCCATAGAATATGGAATTCCATTAGGAAACGTAATTACCTCCACCTATAGTGATGGTGAGTTTCAGCCTTCCTTTGAAGAATCTATTAGAGGTAGCCGTGTTTTTATTGTAGGCTCTACACATCCTAATAGTGACAATTTAATGGAAATGTTATTAATGTTGGATGCTGCCAAGCGTTCTTCTGCAAAGCATATCGCAGCAGTTTTACCTTATTTTGGTTGGGCTCGGCAAGACAGAAAAGACAAACCTCGAGTGCCAATTGCTGCAAAATTAGTTGCTAAAATGTTAGAAACTGCAGGAGCTACCCGAATTATCACTATGGATTTGCATGCCGATCAAATTCAAGGTTTTTTTGAAAAACCAGTAGATCATCTTTTTGCATCCACAATATTCTTGCCTTATGCAAGATCCTTAAACCTAGATAATCTAACCATTGCTTCTCCAGACATGGGAGGTTCTAAACGTGCTTATGCCTATTCAAAATTTTTAAAGAGCGATGTAGTAATTTGCTATAAACAACGTGAAAAAGCAAATATCATTTCGCATATGGAACTCATTGGAAATGTAGAAGGGAAAAACGTTATTTTGGTAGATGACATGGTGGACACTGCTGGTACACTTACCAAAGCAGCTGACTTGATGATTGAGCGTGGAGCTTTAAGTGTTAGAGCTATTTGCACCCATGCTATTCTATCGGGAAATGCTTATGAAAAGATCGAAAACTCAAAATTAGAAGAGTTAATTGTAACCGATTCCATTCCTCCAAAAAGAGAATGTTCAAAAGTAAAAGTAATAAGTTGCGCCAAATTTTTTGCTGATGTTATGCAAAGTGTAAATTCTAATAAATCTATAAGCACAAAATTTTTGATGTAACTCTCATAAATTCAGAGAGTACAGCCTATTAAAAAAGACTCCAATTTTCTTTTTCCTATTCAGAAAAAGCCGCATCTTTGCACCCGCTTACAAATAAAGGTAGGCATCATAATTTTTAATTTATAAAATAAATAAAATGAAATCAATTACAATCAACGGATCTCAAAGAGAAAGCGTGGGCAAGAAAGCAACAAAAGCCTTACGTAATGCTGGTCAGGTTCCTTGCGTAGTATACGGAGGAGAAAAGGCTATACATTTTTCAGCAGAGTCAAAAGCATTTAAAAATTTAGTTTACACTCCAGATGTACACACAGTAGTAATTGCATTAGAAGATGGCAATAAAATAGAAGCTATTCTTCAAGACATACAATTTCACCCTGTAACAGACAATATTCTACACATCGATTTTTATCAAATTTTTGATGACAAAGAAGTGAGTATGGACATTCCTGTACGTATTACTGGAAGTTCTCCAGGGGTTCGTAATGGTGGAACTTTACGAATAGTTAATCGTTCTTTACGTGTGAAAGCATTACCAAAAAATCTTCCAGATTTCTTAAATGCAGATATTTCTGAAATGAAAATTGGTGACATTATGAATGTTGGCGATTTATTAGGTGATGACTATACTATCTTACAAGAAGAAAAAAGAGTTGTTTGTCAAGTTAGAACTTCTCGTGTAGCTGTTGAAGACGAAGTAGCTGATGAAGAAGTAGAAGGTGAAGAAGGTGCAGAAGGTGCAGAAGCTCCAGCAGAAGGAGAAGAAGGCGCAGAAGCTCCAGCGGAAGCATAATTAGTAAAAAAATATTATACTTTTAAAAAAAGACTGTCCTTATCGACAGTCTTTTTTTTATTTTTACGGAAGATTTAAAACCTTATGTTTTCGTTTTTAAGAAAACTTTTTACAAATACTTCCAACAGATTAATAACTGAAGGCGACCCCATGAAAAAATTTCTTATTGTAGGATTAGGAAATATTGGCCAAAAATATGAAAATACAAGGCATAATATTGGCTTTAAAATTCTTGATTTTTTAGCAGAAAAAGAATCGCTTATTTTTGAAAGTGCAAAACTTGGGGATCTTACTACCTATAAGTTAAAAGGGAGAACCTTTCTATTATTAAAGCCTAGTACCTATATGAATCTTAGTGGAAAAGCGGTAAGATATTGGCTCGAGAAAGAAAAGATTCCTTTAGAAAACTTATTCGTAGTTACAGACGATTTAAATCTTCCTTTTGGTGCTTTTAGAGTTAAGACTAAAGGTAGTGACGGTGGTCATAACGGACTTAAAGACATTCAAAATATATTAAATACTACCAAATACAACCGTTTCAGGTTTGGAATTAGTGACACTTTTTCTCAAGGCAAACAAATAGACTATGTCCTTGGCGAGTGGATTGAAGAAGAAGAAAAACAACTTTCGGAACGCTTATTAAAAGCTACTGAAGCCATTAAATCTTTCGGTTTGGCAGGAATGGCAAATACGATGAATACATTTAACGGAAAATAATATGAACGAGTTTTCTTCTTTATCTTCCTATAATAACGACCGGCCTACTGTGGTAACTATTGGCACTTTCGATGGGGTGCATATTGGTCATTTAGCAATCTTAGATCGTTTAAAGAAAACTGCACAAAAGGACAATTTAGAGTCTGTAGTACTCACTTTTTTTCCACATCCTAGAATGGTTTTGCAAAAAGATGCAGATATCAAATTGATCAATACGATAGAGGAACGAAAAAAACTATTAGAGAAAACTGGATTGGATCAATTAATTGTCCACCCTTTTTCTAAAGAGTTTTCTCGATTAACCGCCCTAGAATTTGTGAGGGATATTTTAGTAAATAAATTACACCTAAAAAAAATAATTATAGGTTATGATCATCGTTTTGGCAGAAATAGAAATGCTACCATAGAAGATCTAAAAGAATTTGGGAAAACCTATGATTTTGAAGTCATAGAGATAAGTGCACAACAATTAGAAGAGGTATCTATAAGTTCTACGAAAATAAGAACCGCCATTAAAGAAGGTAATATTGAAACCACGAACAAGTATTTAGGCTATTCCTTTATGCTTTCAGGGACTATAGTAAAAGGTCGTGGCATAGGTAAAACTTTAGACTTTCCTACTGCCAATCTACATATTGATGAAGAATATAAACTCATTCCTAAAGAAGGGGTGTATATTGTACAATCCGAAATTTCTGGTAGAAAAATTTTCGGAATCACAAACATCGGAACAAACCCCACGGTTGGAGGAACTATAAAAACTATAGAAACTTACTTTCTAGATTATAATAAAGATTTATACCAACAACGCATCCATCTTGAATTTCTCTCTAGAATTAGAGATGAAAAAAAATTTAATTCAGTGGAAGAATTAAAAGATGCAATTCGGGAAGATGAAAAATTTGCAAGAAACTATATAGAATAATATGAAAAACCTCTTCTTTAAACAAGTTGATAATACAGGTCTTGTTCTTTTTAGGGCAGTTTTTGGATTATTAATTTCTTTAGAGGCTTTTGGAGCAATTGCAACTGGGTGGGTTCGTCGTGTTTTAGTAGAACCTGAATTTACATTTAATTTTATAGGCTTCGATTTTCTACAAGTATTTATAGGATCTGGCATGTATTTCTATTTTGTTATCATGGGCATCTTCGGACTTATGGTTATGCTGGGTTATAAATATCGGACTGCGATGTTTTTCTATGCCTTGATGTGGACCTCTGTATATTTTATGCAAAAAACTTCTTATAATAATCATTATTATTTAATGGTATTATTGTGTTGGTTGATGGCATTATTACCAGCGAATAAAGGTTTTTCTTTAGATGCAAAATTCAAGCCTTCTTTTAAATCATCCGCAATGCCACAATGGTGTAAAGGGATTATAATTTTACAAGTCGCTATTGTATTTATTTACGGATCTGTTGCTAAATGGTATCCCGACTGGCTAAATGGCACTGCTCCTGGATTATTTATGAAATCTAAAAAAGGCTATTGGCTTATTGGAGAATTGCTACAAGAGACTTGGGTGCATTATGTGATAGCTTATTTCGGAATCCTATTCGATTTATTAATTATCCCAATGTTACTCTGGAAACGTACCAGACAATTAGGCTTTTACCTATCCTTATTCTTTCATTTGTTTAATTCTATAGTGTTTCAAGTAGGGATATTTCCATATATGTCTATTGCCTTTGCCTTGTTTTTCTTTAGTTCTGAAACTCTTCAAAAACGGTTTTTACCAAAGAAGCAAATCTATACCAATAACGAAATTATCATACCAAAACACAGTAATATACTGATCGGTATATTTTTTGTGTATTTTATGTTTCAAATAGGGCTTCCTCTTCGACATTGGGTCATCCAAGATGATGTTCTTTGGACTGAAGAAGGCCACCGTTTAAGTTGGAGAATGATGCTAAGATCAAAAAGTGGAACTTTAACTGTGCGTGTAGAAGATTTGGCAACAGGAGAAAAAGAAATCTATGATTACGGTAAGATATTGTCAAACAAACAACGTCGAGTCGTTAGGACAAAACCTGATTTACTCTGGCAATTATCCCAGAAAATAAAAAATATAGAAAAAGAAAAGGGGAAAGACGTTGCGGTTTATATGAATGCCAAGGTTAGTATTAATGGAGGTCCTTATTTTCCATTTACAGATCCAGAAGTAGATATCGCCATACAAAAATGGAGTCCTTTTATCCACACAGAATGGTTATTGCCTTCACCAGAAGATTATCATAAAAAAGAAAACCGATGAATTCAATTAAAATAATTCAAGAGTTAGAACGAAATAATAACGTTTTTAAAGATTTGCTTTTAAATTGTTCAAAAGAAGAATATCTATGGAAGCCAAGTCAAAATAAGTGGTGTTTACTTGAAATTGTTTGTCATTTAGTTGACGAAGAAATTGAAGATTTTAGAACTAGAGTACATTCTGTTTTAGAATACCCTGAAAGAACATTACCTCCCATTGACCCTGTTAGTTGGGTGATTGACAGAAACTATTTAGAACAAAATTATAATGCTAAAGTAGATGCTTTACTAAATGAAAGAGTAAATTCGCTTCATGGGTTACAGCAACTAAAATCTCCAAAATGGGATAATAGCTATTCTCATCCTAAATTAGGACTCATGTCTGCGAAATTATTTTTATCTAATTGGCTGGCGCATGACTATCTTCATATAAGACAAATTCTAAACTTAAAATTTGAATATTTAAAATACCATTCGGGAGAAAATCTTAATTATGCTGGAGAATGGTAAAGTTTCCTTCTTTTTAATACTGTAAATAAGGTCAATCAGGTTTTGATAACCTAATAGGTCTGTGTAACTTCGCAAGCTTAAAGTTTTAGGAAAATGTTACAAGTAAACGAAATACGCGAAAACAAAGAAAAATTTATAACAGCGCTTACCAAGCGAGGATTTGATGCTACACAACTTTTTGAAGAGGTGTTAAAGGCAGATGAAACACGTAAGACAACGCAAACAAAATTGGATGAAACTCTATCACAATCCAATACATTTTCCAAAGAAATAGGAATACTCTATAAAAATGGAGAAGCTCAAAAAGCCAATCTATTAAAAGAGAAGACCGTTCAATTAAAAGAATTGTCTAAGGAGCTTTCCGAAACTTTAAACAATGCAACAATCAGATTGCAAGAATTGTTATTTACCATTCCTAATATTCCTCATGTTTCAGTTCCAGCAGGAACCGATGAAAACGATAATGAGGACATTTTTAGTGAAGGTGAAGTTCCTACACTTCATGATAATGCGATACCACATTGGGAGTTGGCAAAAAAGTATGACATCATTGATTTTGAATTAGGTGTGAAAATTACTGGCGCTGGATTTCCGGTTTATAAAGGAAAAGGTGCTCGATTGCAACGTGCTTTGATTGCATATTTTTTAGATAAAAATACAGAAGCAGGATATACAGAATACCAAGTACCGCTAATGGTTAACGAAGCTTCAGGTTTTGGTACTGGACAATTGCCAGACAAAGAAGGACAAATGTATCATGCTACTGTAGATGATTTGTATTTAATTCCAACTGCAGAAGTTCCGGTAACCAATATGTTTCGAGGTAATTTATTAGCGCAATCAGATTTACCAATTACTTGTACTGCTTATACTCCTTGTTTTAGAAGAGAGGCTGGAAGTTATGGTGCACATGTTCGAGGATTAAATAGACTGCATCAATTTGATAAAGTTGAAATTGTACGCATAGAACACCCAGATAATAGTTATCAAGTTCTTGACGGAATGGTAGAACATATTAAAGATATTTTAAGGGATCTTAAACTTCCTTACCGTATTCTTCGTTTGTGTGGTGGAGATTTAGGTTTCACTTCTGCGCTAACCTATGATTTCGAAGTGTTTTCAACTGCACAAGATCGTTGGTTAGAGATTTCATCTGTTTCCAATTTTGAAACTTTTCAAGCCAATAGATTAAAACTGCGGTATAAAGACGATAACAAAAAGAATAAATTAGTACACACTTTAAACGGAAGTGCTTTAGCGCTACCAAGAGTATTGGCAGGTATTCTGGAAAACTACCAAACCCCAGAAGGCATTAGAGTCCCAGAGGTTTTAGTCCCTTATTGTGGTTTCGATATGATTAACTAAAACCATATGCAACCATTAGTTTCTACAGCTTGGCTTTCTGAAAACTTCAATGACCCTGACTTGGTTATTTTGGATGCCAGTTTAGAAAGCAATGTTGCAAACTTAGAAGTTAAATACCCAGACCTTCAAATTAAAGGTGCTCGGTTTTTCGACTTTAAAAACGTTTTTGCAGATAAAAATAGCCCCTTGCCTAATATGCTTCCAACTGCAGTTTTATTTGAAAAGGAATGTAGAAAATTGGGCATAAATACTACAAGTAATATTGTTGTTTATGATAATGTAGGGGTTTATGCTAGCCCTAGAGTTTGGTGGATGTTTAAAGCTATGGGGCATGATTCTATTGCAGTATTAGATGGTGGACTTACAGACTGGAAAGACAAAAATCTAGATTGCGAAACTAAAGAACAAAACAAGATCAAAGGCGGAGATTTTAAAGCTAATTATAAATCCGAATTAGTTAGAAATTCTCTTCAAGTTTTAGAAAATATCTCTCTTAAAAATGAGATTGTTATTGATGCTCGTTCTAAAGATAGGTTTAAGGGATTGATTCCCGAGACAAGAGAAAATTTAAAAAGTGGACATATCCCAAACTCCATAAACCTTCCTTTTTTAGAAGTGTTACATCAAGGGAAATTTCGTTCTAAAGAGGAATTACATTTAGTGTTTAATAAACTCCTTCTAAAAGAAAAAGACTTGGTTTTTACTTGTGGTTCTGGAGTTACAGCTTGTATTCTTCAGCTAGCTGCCGAAATTATAGGTTTAAGCAATACCTCCATTTATGATGGTTCTTGGACAGATTGGGGTCAGTTGAAAGGATTTCCTATAGAAAAATAACTCATTTTTTTGACATTTATTTAAGAAAGCATTTTCCTATCTTTAACCCATGCGCAAACTCTTATTCTTCTTATTTTTACTTTCTATTACCATGGTAAGTGCTCAAAAAGATTTAATAGCTAAAAACTATTTTGATCAAGGAGAATACGAAAAAGCACTAGCACTTTATGAGAAGCTTTATGAGAAAATAAATCGAATCGATTATTTTATGGCATTAGTTGCCACTCATCAACAATTGGAAAATTACAAACAAGCAGAGTTACTATTAATAGAAAAGCAAAATTCTCAAAGAATTAATCCCTTATTGTTTATCGAGCTAGGATATAACTATTCTCTTCAAGAAAAAGATTCTCTTGCAAATGTGAACTATAATAAAGCCATTGAGTTTTTAGAAACCAACGTAGTTTATGCCTATAGTGTAGGAGACACTTTTGAAAAATACAGTTTGTTAGATCAAGCTGTTACAACGTATGAGTTGTCTATGGAAATTAATCCCGAAAAGGATTTTAGTTACCAATTAGCTAGACTTTATGGAGAGCAGGGCAATCTAGAAAAAATGTTTAGTAGTTATTTAGAATTAATAAAGAAAAATCAAACCTTTAGAAGTTTCGCTGAAAGAAATTTTAGTTTGTATATTACAGATGACCCTTTAAATGAGGCTAATGTCTTATTAAAAAAGGCATTGTTGCAAAAATTACAGAAAAACCCAAACGTATTATATAATGAATTGCTGAGTTGGTTGTTTATTCAGCAAAAAGATTTCAAAAAAGCATTTACACAAGAAAAGGCGATTTACAGACGTATGGGAGATGGGGATATGGGAGGAATTATAGATCTGGCATTTATAACTATCGCTGAAGAAGATTATGAAAATGCTACAGTTATAGTAACTTATTTAATTGATAATGCCTCTACTCCTGAAGCAAAAATTGAAGGACATCAGCATCTTATGAAAATAAGCATTAAAACTTCTTCGAAAAAGGATTATTCAAAAATTGAAAAACAATATGAAGAACTTCTAGATGAATTTGGTCGCGGAAAAAACACCTATAGACTTCAGATAGATTATAATTATTTTTTAGCCTTTCAATTTCAAAAAAAAGAAATAGCCATTTCTAATCTTAAAGAACTATCTAAAGAACAGCTATCCAACTATCAAGAAGCTCGTGTAAAAATGCAATTAGCAGATATTCTAGTATATGATGAAAAATTTAATCAAGCTTTAATTTATTACTCTCAGATAGATAAAAAAGTTAAAGGAGATAAATTGGCGCAAGAGGCTCGTTTTAAAATTGCTAAAACCAGTTATTATAAAGGTGATTTTATCTGGGCTCAAGTACAATTAGATGTATTAAAAAAATCGGCATCACAATTAATTGCTAATGATGCTATGCAACTAAGTTTAATGATAAGAGACAACTCTCTTGAAGACTCCACCCAAACCGCTTTAAAGTTATATGCGAGAGCAGATTTATTAGCATTACAGAAAAGAGAAACCGAAGCTATTTCCGTTTTAAAAGAAATTCTAGAAAACCATAAAGGGGAAAAAATTGAAGATGAAGCTTTATTAAAAATGGGGAAATTGTATGAAATTAAGAATGAGTATACAAAAGCAGAAGCTTCTTATTTAGCATTAATACAGTTTTATAATGATGATATTTTAGCAGATGATGCGCATTATCATTTAGCAAAATTATACGAAACAAAATTAGACCAACCGGAAAAAGCGAAACAATATTATGAGCAAATCATTTTTAATTTTGCAGATAGTATTTATTTTATAGAAGCTCGTAAGAAATATAGAGCACTAAGAGGAGATGAAATTGAATAAAACTTCTTTACTTTTCATTTTGAGTGAAAACAAAAAACCTTAAAAAAACAAAAAATGATTATTTATAACGTCACTGTAAACATAGAGGAAAGCATCCATGAAGAATGGTTGTCATGGATTAAAAACCACATCCCTGAAGTTTTAGCAACTGGTAAGTTTACAGAGGCTAGACTCACCAAAGTTCTAGTAGAAGAAGATATGGAAGGGGTAACTTATGCCATACAATACAGAGCTAAATCTCGAGAAGATTTAGATAACTATTACAAATTCGACGCTGAGAAATTAAAAAAGGAAGGGTTGGTTAAATTTGCAGATAAAATGCTTTCTTTTAGAACGGAGCTTGAAATTATTGATGAGTATTTTGTCACCATTAATTAAGTCTTTCAAAGAAAAAAGTAATGCTATATAAAACATTCGGGATGCCAAAAAAATTAATCCAGTTTATATAAAAGTAAAGTAAAAAAATAGTTCCCATCTGCGTTTTTTAAAACACCAAAACCAGAGTGTGTAAATGAACCTTCAATAATATCTTTATGAGAGGGACTATTAATCCATGCAAATACAACATTTTCGGCAGTTTCATATCCATAAGCCACATTTTCACCAACTTGTATTGCCCCTTTATTCATTAGGGCTCCGGAACGTTCGGAATAATTGTCATGATTAACTTGTTTTAAATCAATCATATATTTTGTATGTTTTACAGCAAAAGCAGAGGCATGTGCCTGATCTTTTTCTATTACCATAAGCCCTTGAGCGGATCTATAGTCATTAATTAAGTCTAGAATTTCATCTGCCATTTCCCAATCCGTTTCTAAAGAAAGGTTGAGGTCGATTTCATAATTTGACTCATCTAGAGACTCAATTTCGTCGGTAGTACAGGATACAAATAGGCAAATAAATGCCATAGCAAGTAGGTTACTTTTAGTAAAGTTTATCATTTTGGGGATATAAAATTTAGAACATGATTTTCGCAAAAATAGAAGAATACTTGAATAAAAAAACCTTTTCTCTATTTAGTTAATTACATAACACTCTATTTATAAAGTCATTAAAACCTTTTTAAAAAACCTAATCTATGTAAAGTATATAAAAATATGGGTTTTTACATTATATTTGTTTAATGGATTCTATTTAAAACCGATAAAACTTTAACATTTTTTCACTATATTTTTTTTTAAAAATTGATTTTTTTTGTTCATTTATTTGAAAGAAAAATAGTTCAATAGTAATTTATTAATAAACGGATTAATAATATATACAAAGTCTTCCTAAAAATGAACAAACAAGTACGCGCCAAAAAACATCTAGGTCAACATTTTTTGAAGGATGAAGATGTTGCTAAAAAAATTGGAGATACTCTTACTCTCAAAGGCTATAAAAATGTTTTAGAAATTGGTCCAGGAATGGGTGTTCTTACCAAGTATTTGGTTGAAAAAGATATAGAGGTAATCGCTATGGAATTAGATAGGGAATCTGTTACCTATTTAGCGAAACATTTTAAGAACAAGAAACTTCAAGTAATTCAAGCTGATTTTTTAAAATTCGATTTAGAAAATTTTTTCAATGGAGAGCCTTATGCGATAACTGGCAATTTTCCCTATAATATTTCTACACAGATTGTATTTAAAATGATGGAGTGGAAAGAACAAATTCCAGAGTTTACAGGGATGTTTCAGAAAGAAGTCGCCCAACGTATTTGCGAAAAAGAAGGAAGTAAAGCTTACGGAATTATGTCGGTTTTAGTGCAAGCTTATTACCATGCGGAATATCTGTTTACTGTCCCTCCTACTGTTTTTCAACCACCACCAAAAGTGGATAGTGGTGTCCTTCGGTTGATTCGAAAAGAAGATTTTAGCCTTCCTTGTAATGAAAAAATGTTCTTTAAAGTGGTAAAGACTGCTTTTCAACAACGAAGAAAAACAATGCGTAATAGCTTAAAAAGCTTTAATCTTTCCGATAAATTAAAAGAAGATACTATCTTTGGGCAGCGTCCGGAACAACTTTCGGTTTCACAATTTATAACGCTTACACAAAAATTGGAAGAAGATGCAGTTTCAACTAACAGCTGATTATATTGAACAAGTAGCAAGACTTATTGTTAATAAGGAGGATCTTGCTATTAAATCTTTACTACAAGATGTTCACTTTGCTGACATTGCAGATCTATTAGAAGAACTAAACTCTAAACAAGCCACTTATTTAATAAAATTATTAGAAAGCGAAATTACTTCTGAAGCTCTAATGGAGCTAGATGAAGATGTTCGTGAAAAAATACTTAAACGTCTTTCGCCAGAGGAAATCGCTCAAGAGCTAGAAGAAATGGACACCGATGATGCTGCCGATGTAGTTGCAGAATTGGATGACCATATTCAGAAAGAAGTAATCGGAAAAATTGAAGATGAAACCCATGCTTCAGATATCGTTGAACTTTTAACCTACGATGATGATACTGCTGGTGCTTTAATGGCAAAAGAGTTAGTAAAAGTTAAGGAGTCATGGACTGTAGCTGGTTGCGTTCGAGAAATGCGTAGACAGGCTGAAAATGTAACTCGTGTTCATTCTATTTATGTAACCGATAAAGATGGAAAATTAACTGGTAGACTTTCCTTAAAAGACTTATTAACTGCTTCTGCAAAAGCCCATATTAGTGAAGTTTATATCCCAAATGTAGATTCTGTTACTGTGGATACTGATGATGAAGAAGTGGCTCGTATTATGCAAAAATATGATTTAGAAGCAATTCCAGTAGTAGATGGAAACGGAATCTTGGTAGGAAGAATTACCATCGATGATATTGTTGATTTTATCAAAGAAGAAGCCGAAAAAGATTATCAAATGGCGGCTGGTATTTCTCAGGATGTGGAAGCTGATGATAGCATATTACAATTAACAAGAGCAAGATTGCCTTGGTTGGTATTGGGTCTATTTGGTGGTTTAGGATCTGTCTATATTTTACAAGGCTTCGAAGAGGCATTATCCACTTACCCAATTCTATTTTTCTTTACTCCGCTTATTGCTGCTATGGCAGGGAATGTGGGAGTTCAATCCAGTGCAATTATTGTACAAGGTTTAGCAAACGATGTTGTAAAAGGAAGCCTTATCACTAGATTACTTAAAGAGGTTGGCCTGGCGCTTATCAATGGAACTATTCTTGGTTTATTGGTCATTATATTTGGACAGATTGTAGGACAAGAAACTATCGTAAGTATTACTATTGCCATTTCTATGCTCTCTGTTATTATCATTGCAGCATTGATTGGAACATTTGTACCTATTGTACTAGATAGAAAAGGAATTGATCCTGCAATTGCAACAGGACCATTTATAACAACAAGTAATGATATTTTTGGTATTTTTCTATTCTTTTATATCTCTAAAATAATTCTTGGATTTTGATTTCTGAAATTTTCACCAAACAATTTACAGTCCCTTCTTCTGCAATAGATATTAGGAACCATGTTAATAATTTAGCCTATATGGAATGGTGCCTAGATATTGCTGAAACCCATTGGAATTTAGTAGTAACCGAAGCGTTTAATAAAAAATATGTTTGGTATGTTATCCATCATTCCATAGATTATAGAGGAGAAGCTTTTGAAGGAGAAGAGTTAGAAATCTCCACCTGGATTGAAAAAAATGAAGGTGTTAAAAGTGAACGACGATATAAAATTATAAGAATAAAAGACAATAAAACATTAATAGAAGCAAAAACTATTTGGTGCTTACTCAACAGTAAAACACTTCGCCCAACCAAAATCACAGAAGAAATTAGTACCTTGTTTCTCTAAAAACAAGATTTGTGAATACCATAAATATAAAAGAAAAATTTTCTAGATTCAGTAAAAACTGGCATCCTCATCAAATAGCTATAGTAGATGATATGCAAGTACTTTTAGCAAAAATAAAAGGGGAGTTTGTTTGGCATCAACACGAGGACGAAGACGAATTATTTCATGTAATTAAAGGCACTTTAGAAATGCATTTTAAAGATAAGGTTGAAATTGTTTCTGAAGGAGAAATTATTGTAGTTCCTAAAGGTGTTTCACATTGCCCAATCACAAAAGATGGAGAGGAAGTACATGTGCTATTGTTCGAAAAACTTACGACAGCACATACTGGAAATATAAAACACAAAAATACCGTTAGCAACTATCCTAAAATTTAAGTTTTGAAAATCCTTCATTTAGACAGCAATCATCCATTATTAATAAGTCAGTTAGAAGAAGCTGGATTTATAAATGAAGAAGATTATATTTCTTCCAAATCTGAAATTGAAAGTATTATTTCAAATTACGATGGAATTGTAATTAGAAGTCGATTTAAATGCGATAAACAATTTATTGAAGCTGCAAGCAATTTAAAATTTATAGCTCGTGTTGGTGCAGGATTAGAAAGTATTGATATTCCTTATGCTAAAGCTAAAGGAATTGCTCTTATTTCAGCTCCAGAAGGAAATCGAAATGCTGTTGGCGAACATGCTTTAGGAATGTTGCTTTCCCTTTTTAACAAACTAAATAAAGCCGATAAAGAAATAAGGAAGGGATTATGGCATCGTGAAGAGAATAGAGGGATAGAACTCGATGGAAAAACAGTGGGGATTATTGGTTATGGAAATATGGGTAAGGCCTTTGCAAAAAAACTAAGAGGCTTCGAATGTAAAGTTATCTGTTATGATATTTTAGAAGGTGTAGGAGATGAAAACGCAAGGCAAGTTTCCCTAGAAGAGTTTCAAGAAAAGACTGAAATTGTCAGTCTTCATACTCCTTGGACGACCTTAACCAACAAAATGATAAATTCAGAATTTATAGCTAATTTTTCAAAACCCTTTTGGTTTATTAATACTGCAAGAGGAAAAAGTGTGATTGCTTCAGACCTAGTTTTAGCATTAAATTCTGGTAAAATATTAGGAGCTGGATTAGATGTTTTAGAATATGAAAAAAGCTCGTTTGAATCTTTATTTACTTCAAAAATACCTGAAGCCCTTCAGGAGATATTAAAAATGGAAAATGTAATTTTAAGCCCACATGTAGCTGGATGGACTATAGAAAGTAAAAAAAAATTAGCTCAAGTAATTGTAGATAAAATACTATTAAATTTCAATAATTAAAACCCGAAAGTTATGAAAAGAGTAACAGGATTAGGAGGATTCTTTTTTAAAACTGAAGATCCGAAAGCTGCTAAAGATTGGTATAAAAATCATTTGGGATTAAATACAGACGATTACGGATGTACCTTCTGGTGGAAAGATGAAAAAGGAAATAAATGCTCTACGCAATGGAGTCCATTTAAAGAGGATACCAAATATTTTGAACCGAGTAAAAAAGAGTTTATGATGAACTTTAGGGTGGAAAACTTGGTGGAATTACTTAAAGTCTTAGTAAAAGAAGGAGTTACTGTTGTGGGGAAAATGGAGGAATACGACTATGGGAAATTTGGGTGGATACTTGACCCTGAGGGAAATAAAATAGAACTTTGGGAACCCATAGATAGTGCGTTTTTATAAATTTCATTACTTTTACAATTCAACCAATTAAATCAACTAAAAAATGAGTGAAGAAAATAACAATTCTTTTGAACAGGAAGCAAAAAAAACTGCAAACGAATTCAAAGAAAGCTGGAATCAAGCGACAGATAATGGTGAAAACAAAAAATTATTAGCTGGATTATTAGCAATTCTAATTGGTGGATTAGGGATTCACAAATTTATATTAGGCTATACAAAGGAAGGTATTATTCAAATTCTACTGAATATATTATGTGGAGCAGGTAGTATTATTGGTTTAATTGAAGGAATTATATACCTAACCAAAAGTGATGAAGAATTTTATAATACCTATCAAGTAGGAAGAAAACCTTGGTTTTAAAATAAAAAACAAAGCCTTTTTTACAAAATATTGTTAAAGGCTTTTGTTTTTAATACTATTATCGTAATATTGCAATATCTAATTTTATAAAATGGGAGCATCAAATCTTACTTTACATTCTCAAGAACAAAAAGACATTGCAGCAGTTGCTAAAGTATTAGCTCATCCTGCTAGGGTCGCAATTATACAATATATAAGCAGTCAAGATGCCTGTATTTGTGGAGATATTGTTGATAAAATCGGGTTATCACAGCCTACAATTTCTCAACATCTTCAAGTAATTAGGAGTGCCGGACTTATTAAGGGTTCTTTTGAGGGCAAAAGTATTTGCTACTGTATAGATGTAACCCGTTTTAAAGAATTACAAAATATATTTAACAATTTTTTTAATACTACTGCAGCAAATTGCTGCTAATAATAAAATTTAGATTATGAAAACACAAGAATTATTTACGCTATTAAACGAGAACAAAGACAAATCTTTACTGTTTGAATATGCGCCTAATATGTTAGTAGGTGCAAATTATCATATTACTGAAGTGAAGCACATTGCTATAGATTCAGTAGATTGTGGTTCTGGAACCGATGCTTGGAATGAATCTATTATACAACTTTGGGAAAGTCCTTCTGAAATTGGAAAAACAGAGTTTATGGGAGTTTACAAAGCGCTAGCGATTCTAAGCAAGGTTGGGAAGATGAAGCCTTACGATATGAATGCAGAAGTAAAATTTGAATATAGCAATCCTATGTTTCATACTGCTCAACTATTTGTTAGTGATTTTGATATTCAAGAAAATAGCTTAGTCATAAAATTAGCAGTTTATAAAACAGATTGTAAGGCTAAAGAAACCTGTGGAGTTCCTGAAGTAGCTTCAGAAAATGCTGAAGTTTGTTGTGAACCAGCTAGTGGTTGTTGCTAAATGAAAATCCGCCCGCTAATAGCATCCGATTATCCTCAAGTAGCTGAGATTTATAAAAAGGGCTTGGCAACAGGTATTGCAACTTTTGAAACCAAAGTACCCGATTGGGAAACATGGAATCTAAAATTTTTAGATTGCTGTAGGTTTGTATTGGAATATAATAACGATGTTATTGGCTGGTGTGCTTTAAGTGCAGTTTCAAATCGAAAAGTGTATCATGGTGTTGCTGAAGACACCATTTATATAGACTCCGGATATCAGAGTAAAAACTTAGGAAGAAAGCTATTGTTACATTTGATTTCGAAAAGTAAGAATTACGGATTTTGGACATTACAAGCTGCAATTTTTTCTCAAAATAAATCCAGTATTGCTTTGCATAAATCTTGCGGATTTAGAGAAATTGGTTTTCGAGAAAAAATTGCCAAACGCGATGGAATATGGCACGATAATGTATTGATGGAACGAAGAAATAAATTATTTATAAAATGAAAAACATATTAGTTCTCTGTACGGGAAATTCTTGTCGTAGTCAAATGGCGCATGGATATCTGTCCTTATTCTCCAAAGGAAAAGCAAAAATTTATAGCGCAGGAATCGAAACGCATGGACTTAATAAAAATGCGGTTTCCATTATGGATGATGATGGTGTCGATATTTCGAATCATACTTCAAATAATGTAAAGGAATATGATGCGATTAATTTTGATATTATCTTAACCGTTTGCGATCACGCTCATGAAAACTGCCCTTTTATCCCTTCAAAGAATGCAATTAGATTGCATCACAATTTTACAGATCCTTCAAAAATTATAGGGACAAAAGAGGAAATTGAAAATGCTTTTTTAAAAACTAGAAATGAGATAAAAGTGTATTGTGAAAATTTAATAGATTCTTATTTATAAACTTTTAACAATAAGCTATTCTTCTTCATTTTTATAATTACCATACTTCTTTTCTAATTCAGCTTGAAACTCCTCCATAACAGGTTTTACAGTACTATCTGGAAGGTCTGCAATACGAATATACATTAAACCGTCAATAGCATTATTAAATAAAGGATCCACATTAAACGCCACCACTTTTGCATTCTGTTTGATGTATTTTTTTATAAGTACTGGGATTCGTAAACTCCCTGGCTCTACCTCATCGATAATTTTATCAAACTTGTTTAAGTCTGCTTCTGTTTCATCAAAAATAAAATCTTTATCAGCATCTTTAAGTTTGATTTTATATTCTTTTTTGGGCTTAATATATTGAGCCACATAAGGGTCGTAATAATTAGATTTCATAAATTCTATCATCAACGACTTAGAAAATTCAGAAAATTTATTACTAATACTTACCCCTCCAATTAGATAGCGATGTTCTGGAAAACGAAGTGTGGTATGCACAATTCCTTTCCAAAGTAAAAACAAAGGCATAGGGCGCATTTGGTATTTTTTAATGATAAATGCACGTCCCATCTCTATCGACTTGCTCATCATTGGGAATAGCTCTGGTTCAAACCGAAATAGGTCTTGTAAATAAAAACCATCTATTCCATATTTTGAATATATCTCTGAGCCCATTCCCATTCTATATGCTCCTGCAATCTTTTTCTCTACATGATCCCATAAAAACATATGGTGGTAATAGGCATCAAACTTATCTAAATCGATAGAATTATTGGTGCCCTCACCGATTTCTCTAAATGTAATCTCACGAAGTCTACCAATCTCTTGAATAATATTAGGGATTCTGTTTGCTTCCGCTAAAAAAACTTCATAATTTTTACTTTCTAAAAGCCGCTTATCATTTTTCCGTAAAGAATCTATTTCCTTTTCAATAATCGAAACGGAAACAGGTTTTACAATTTTTTTTGGTGGTTTTGGAAACTTTAAATTTTTAGGAATACTGTCTAATAAATTTTTCTTTTCAAAAGGATTTGCCAACATATAAGTCTTTCTCCTTATAAAGTTAGTAAAACTTTCTAAAGATTCTTGTTCGTCTTGATCTTTAATAGAAATAGGTTTCCCGATTCTAACTTTAATCAATCGTTCTTTTTGAGTAAGTACTTCAGATGGCAGTTTTGCTGTTCTAAATTTATCACTCATTTTTGCCATTCTGTAAAACAATTTACTGTTTTTAGCATGAAAATAAATGGGTACAACTGGCACATTAGCTTTTTTTACTAATTTCATCACAGCTTCTTCCCAGGGTTTGTCTATAATAAGTTTTCCATCTTTATAAGTAGAAACTTCTCCAGCTGGAAATATCCCTAAAGGGTAACCATCTTCTAAGTGTTTTAAGGCATCTTTAACCCCTCCGAAACTTGATTTAGCATCTTTGTGTTCTTCAAAAGGATTTACTGGCATTATAAAAGGTTTCATTGGTTCAATGCGATGCAGTAAAAAATTGGCTATGATTTTAAAATCTTTACGATGTTCTAATAATAATTTCAATAATAAGATTCCATCTACTCCTCCTAATGGATGATTAGATATAGTAATAAATGGCCCTTCTTTTGGGATTCGTCTAAGGTCTTCTTCAGGAATTTCAAACTTAATTTCAAACTCCTCCAATAAGGCGTTCATAAAATCTAATCCTTCTAGATGCTTGTGTTTGTCATAAATCCTATTAATCGTGGAAATATTTAAAACTCGCATTAATGTCCAACCCAAAAAAGTGCCCAATAGACCATATTGATCTACATTGATTGTTTTTGCCACTTCTTTTGCAGTTACTAATCCCATAAAAGCTTATAAATTTTCAAAACAAATATAGCTAAAAACGTATTAGCTTATTCCTTTACAACCAATTGAACGGTTTCTCTGCTTTCTTGCCGTAGCAGCATTTTTTTACCCTTAAGCAGATTATTAATTTCTAATGGCCTTGAATGACGAATGGTATAAAGGGTCACGTTTTCGTTCCACGATACTCTAAATGTTTCTCTTAGTTTTATAAGTAAAGATTCCAAGTTATTGAATTTATTCTCTATACAAACCGAAAAACTAATCGCAGAATTTTGAATAAGGTTGACTTTCATTTTATGCTGGTGAAGTAATTTAAAAACATCCCCAATATTATCTTCCATCA